>Ga0209542_10005124_pt1 | contig 26469 bp, 27 predicted proteins | sample RifCSPhighO2_01_FD_184028 | JGI IMG/M metagenome (GOLD analysis project Ga0209542, IMG submission 184028) | Soil microbial communities from Rifle, Colorado - Rifle CSP2_plank highO2_0.1 (SPAdes) (version 2) | ecosystem: Environmental > Terrestrial > Deep subsurface > Rock core/Sediment ...
GCGAACGCCAACAGGAATTGCTTCACGTATTCCCTGACCAAAGCGTGAAGCAATTCCTGTTGGCGTTCGCTTAATATCCCCATAGAGATGCGTTAGCAGTCCAACTTCGAGAGTGCTAACGGCAGTATAAAAACAACCTCCATCCGCGTCAAGTCCCATATAAAGAAAGACCCCATCCCGCTTAGCGGGACGGGGCCTCTCGAAATTCCGTTTATTTCTTCTTGCCCATGATGCGGAACATCTTGGTTCCGCAGACCGTGCAAAGCCCGGTCATGGCATTCCGCGTGCCGCCGCCTTTGGCCGGCATGGTGACCTCGGTCGGGTCCTTCATCATCCGCTTCTCCTTGCACTTCACACAGTAGGCCTCGACTCCTTCTGGTGCTGGTGCTGCTGCCCCGTTTGCCATAGATTGGTGAGTTAAAGAGTAAAATATTCGTAGTTGAATGACCCCCTTCGACCTAGCTAGGGGCATCAGTTATCCACAAGTAGAGATTAACACGATTCCGCTTAAATTCGCCAGTGCTCTCTAAAAGCCGTCAACCGCCGTGGCTTTGGCTGATATCCGATAGAAGCACGTTTTCCACGAAAATTCCCCGAGGAAAAAATATCCGCTCCAGTTCGTTCTTGATCTCAATCTCCACGTCATAGCGCTTGTGAGTGACGATATCGCCATGGCTGTAGCGGCTGGCAATGAGCCGCAAACGGCTCTGGATGGAGGGCCTCACTATCTTGGCCACGAAATCCTCACCGATGGTCTGCCAGATGGCCGGGATCCTAGCGATGTCCAACCTTAGCAAAACCGTGGCCTCAATAGCGATGCGCTTGCCGTCGGCTGTCTGAGCCGAGATGGGGCTATCTCCCAGGCCGCGAAGATTTTCCGGATTAAACGATCGGCTGATGGGGTACTCTAGCGTCTGAGTATTAAACAGCTTGGCTTTCTGCCAAAAAGGAATTTTAAGATGCAGCCCAGGGGTGAGCACCTTGCGCAAGACCCCTCGCCCCAAATCATAAACGCAGGCCACATAGCCCGGAGGGACATGGATAAACAGTCCTTTAAGGACGTCTTCCATGACAAAGGTGTACATCAGCTTATCGAGGGATTCGGCCATAGAGATAGCGCGCAGGGTGCAGCGTGTAGTGCGGGGTGAAGTAAGACTAGCGCTTGGGAGGGTGGGGTCAAGAGCTTACGTCGCCGCCGTTTTTCTTAACTGGAAAAACCAGACGGCGGAATCCAGTAAGGAAAAATCCGAATGACATCGAGGTCAAAATGAAAACGGACTTGACCGACGGCAAAGCCCAAAGGGCCAGAAAGACGAAGGCCGGAAAAAACAGTCGATACCACTGGTCGGACCTGGTGATCGCTCCCGGAGCGTGACGCTGGTTCGCGGTTACCTCGAGAAAAAGCACTACACCCACCGCGCCGGCTAGAATAGCGCTCCGCTCCCCAATATCGAAACCAAGGAAATCCGGATTAATATAGTCGGGAATCGGCACCCAAGAATAAAGGCGGGTAAGTTTGCTGAAATTAAGTCCTCCGATAAACACCTGGTAGAGAAGAACGAGAACCAGCGCTTGAATGCCGAGGACCGCCGCCTTGGCCCAGGGGTTGACCCCTTCGCCTCGGACCAGCTCGCGGATACGCTCGCGCCGGCGCACCGAGTCGCCTTTGGTTTCGATTTCAATGACCTCAAGCGATTTTCCCAGCCGTTCGAACTTGAGGGCGTTGCGTTCGGATAAAACCGACAAGGGCAAGAGCAGCAGGCGCAACAGGACGGTCAGCTCGATTACCGCCAGGCCCAGGTTGTTGAAGGCAAAGCGCTCGTAAAGAAAAATCAGGACATTAAGAAGGGGCGTGTAGAGGAAAGTTGTCCAGAGGTAGGACATAGCGGGGCCCGGTAACGGTACACGTGACCGTCTTGGGCATCAAGGGGCCATTGGTGAATAGGAAAAGCGTTGACGATAATTCTCGCCCCGGGCTTGGCCTCGCGGCGGATCTTGGCCGCGATTTTCTCCATGGTTTCCGGCAGAAGGTAGAGAAAGATGACATCGAACTCCGAGAGCGGCGCGCGCCAAAAACTGCCGCGATGAACGACGGTCTGCTCCCCGGCTCCGATGGCCCGGGCGGCCGCTCGCGACCAGACCACCAGCGCCGGATTCATTTCCCAGCCGACGACTCGCGCTCCGGCCCGAGCCGCGGCTCGCAGCAAACGGCCGTCACCGGAACCAAGGTCAACCGCGCGTTCGCCGGGACGGATCTCGGCCAGATCTATCATTCGCCGCGTCCTTTCCCCAGACGACGGCACGTACGGCGCGCCGGTCCAGATCGAAATCATGACGAAAAAGACGAATATCCCGTAACCGATGAGAAGTGCGATCAGACCCGCCAAGGCCAGCCAGATCAACATAGATCAAAATAAAAAAACATCCCATCTACACCCTGCCTGCCTGCCGGACAGGCAGGCAACCTACGCCCTACCCCCTAACTTTTTGTCGCCGTCCAGAATGTCGCGGTAGACGAAAAGCAGGATGAACGACCCCAAAGCCAGGAAAAAAGCGTGAAGGAGAAACAGGGTTTGGAACCCGAAGGTTTTGGCTACGAAAGCGCCGATCGCGGCGGTCGCGGCCATGCCTCCTTGGAAGGACGTTGAATGCAGCGCCCAGCTGAAGGCCTCTCGCTCTTTGTCAATGTGGCGGGTGAAAAGCGCCAACCAGCCGGGGACGTTCATGGCCGAAGCCATCCCGAAAACGAACTGGGCCAGATAGATGTGCCAGGGGGAGGTCGAAACCATGTAAATGAGCGGAACCGCGGTGAACAGAAACGAACCGGCAACCATCAGTAGAAAATCGTCGCGCTCGCCTTTCTTCCTGTCCAGCAACCAGGAAATGGGCAGTTGAAGGATTGACTTGGTGGCTAAGAAGACGGTGGCAGCCAACCCAACTACGGTCAGATCCCCTCCTTCGATGCGGTCGGTGATGAAAACCGCAAAGATCGGCGCCACCAGTCCGGTGGCCGAAAAAAGAACGGTGTCGGAAATGATCAGGTAGCGGATGAAACGGTTCACGAGCGGCGTCTTGCGCCGAAAAGGCCACATAGCGAGGAGAGTATAGCAAATCCGAATCAAAAAATCCCCGCGGGCGCGGAGATTTTTTGGTACCGCCAACGGGAATCTCACTGCTCGCTCCCCCGCCTTGGCGGGGTCGCTGCGCTCTAAAACCCCTCGGTTTTAGTACCTGCCTGCCGACAGGCAGGTTTCCGCCACGGGAAACTCCCGTTTCCCGACCCCTTCCCGTTCGAATCCCCTCAACCATAAATAAAACTTCCCAATCGAAGTTGGGAAGTTTTATTTACCGCCAACGGGATTCGAACCCGTGTTCCTGCGCTGAGAACGCAGTGTCCTAGACCGGGCTAGACGATGGCGGCCAATGACGTCGAAACGGTATCGAAAATATTGCGCCCTGTCAAAAAAAATCGGGCAGACCGGAGCGCGTCCTGCCTGTCGGTAGGCAAGTTGCTCCAATCCGCCCGTGGCGTTCTCGATGTGCCGTTTCAGCGCCTCCTCTTGTTGTTGAGGAAGTCGCGCATGTTGCGGACGAACTCGTCGTCCGGCCGGCGCTCCAGGTAGCGGTCGCAGGGGCCCGAGAATCCCTTGCGCGAGCGCAGCGCCGAGAGACACTCCTCGCGCAGGAGCTTGAGTTCGTCGTTGGCCGGGGCCGCCTTGGTCGGAGCGGGCGGCGCGACCGACTCCCTTTCCGGCCGAACAGCCAGCCGTCTGGTAGTCTCCCGCACGGCCGGCCTTTCACTTCGATCCGATCGATCCGAAACGGTCTTGCTCGATCTGTCGGCAGTCCGCCCCGAGACGCCTGACTGGTGAGAGTTTCTTCTGTCGCCCATCCAAGGAATCAGGATGAGCGCGGCCATCACCAGAACCCCGAGAGCCGAGAGCCCGACCACTCGGAATCTGGATCGCCTATGGAAAACCCTGGTCTTGACCATCTCCGTTGGATCGTTGACCTTGACTCCATTTTCCGCCTTCTCCCGCGAGAGAGTGGACAGGATCGAGCTCCAGTCGTCCGATCGGTTCTGATCAATGGTCGAGAGAAGGGTCCGGGCCAAGGAGTCCCGGAAGCCGTGAGTGGCTGACTCCAGCAGGCGGATGGCCAGATCGGCTGACCTGGGCCGCTTCTCCCTGTCCTTGGAGAGCAGCATCATCACCACATCGTCCAGTTTCCGGGGAATGTCCGGCTTGAACGTCGTGGGCCGCGGCGGAGTGTCCCTGATCTGCTTGACGATCAGTTCCATCGTCGTTTCCGCGTGAAACGGCAGTTGGCCGGTGAGCATCTCATACAACACCAGTCCTGCCGAATACAGGTCCGAACGACGGTCAATGTCCGGATCTCCCTTGGCCTGCTCGGGCGACATGTACTGGGGGGTGCCGATCAGCGCCTGGTCCACGGTCAGCTTCACGCCGCCATGAATGGTCGGATCCGATATGTGAGCAACGCCCCAGTCCAGAACCTTGATGATGACCTTCTTGATCGAGCCATCGCTTCCCTTCAGGTAATTAACCACGATGTTTTCCGGCTTGATGTCACGGTGGACCACGTTGTGCTGGTCGGCGTACCTCAAGGCCCGGAGCACGGGCATGATGATCTTGATGGCGACCTGGACCGGAAGGCCGTTGGGGCGCCTTTCCAGAATTGAGGAGAGCGACTCACCCTCCGCGAATTCCATAATCGCGTACCAACGACCGCTGGGCTGGTGAAAGCCGGAGGTGATGACCCTGGCGATGTTCTCGTGCTTTTCCAGATCCTTGGCCAGTTTGATCTCTCGCATGAAGCGTCCGACGACTTCTTGGTCCTGGCCGCAGAGCTCCTTCCTCAGGAACTTGATGGCCACCCTCGCGCCCTCGGTGGTCGTGCCGGCGTAGACCTCGCCATGGGCTCCTTCGCCGATCTTTTCACCGACCGTGGCAAAAGCGATCTCGGTTCCGGTCAGACAGTCGGGATCCGCCGCCGGCCCCGCCGCCTGAGCCGCGTTTCTTTCGGGGCCACTTGCCTTGGACATCAGACTCTCCTTTTCTGGAACGGGAATGCTGACCGTGGGGGCCAGCGACACATTGAGAGTTGGCAAAGAACTTCCTTTTCCTACCTGTCTCGCCCCTTTGCGGGGACGAAATTGGACGTGCGCCGCATTGCCCACGACCTCCTCCTTTGCCTCCCTGCCGCCAGGCAGGTAGGACGATTTAATCTAGACGATCAACGGGCCTCTGTCAAGAGCCATCTATAAAAAAACGGCTCCCTTGAGCCAATTCTTCTAACCAGACACTCGGACTAGTGGCCTGAAACCAGAAGATCATCCGCTTTAAGCGGTTCGGCCATTAGTTCGCGGACAACCGCTTCGAGATGCATGCCGCGCGAGGCCTTGACCAGGACCAAATCGCCCTGACGGAGCTTTTCCTGGACATAACGCCCGGCCTCGTCGGCGTTTTTGAAATGCTCCAAACGATCTTCGGGGAATCCCGCCTCTCGAGCCGCCGCTCCCAGATCGCGCACCCGTTCGCCAACAGTAACGAGCAGATCAATCCCGGAACCAGCCGCCAGTTTTCCAATGGAACGGTGCGACTCGACGGACAAGGCCCCCAGCTCCAGCATGTCCCCAAGTACAGCGATTTTTCGCGCGCCCTCACCAACGCCCGAGACGCGGAGCGCCTGCAGCGCCTCCTGGGCGGAAGCCGGCGAGGCGTTATAGGTGTCGTCAATGATGGTGGTGTTTTTTATGCCTGGGATGATTCGCATCCGGCCCGGAGGCGAATCAAAACCGCCAAGCGCCTCGGCTATCCCCACCAGATTCATTCCCTTGGCCAGGCCCACGGCCGCGGCAGCCAGAGCCGCCTGGATCACTCCGCGCCCGACAACTCCAGCGATATGCACCGGCGCGGCGCTCCCTTGGTAGAGAATCTTAAAAACGACTCCCGAAGGCGCGCCGCCATCCGACACCAAATCCGCCTCGACCGCCCGGACATCGGCCTCCTCGTGGAATCCGAAAGAAATGACCCGCGCTTTTGTCTTGCCCCGCTTCTCCCAGGCCAAATCGTTGTCGCGGGAAATCACCGCCACCCCGTCCTCCGGCAAGGCGCGGAGGATGGTGGCCTTTTCCTCGGCCAGGGCCTCGATGGTCGAAAAAAACTCGGTGTGCGCCGGAGAGATAGCGGTCAGCACGGCAATTTTGGGCCGGGCGATTGAAGTCAGATATTCGATGTCTCCCGGCCGGTCGGCGGCCATTTCCAAAATCAACGTCTCCGGATATCGCGGGCCGCGAGTGAGGACTTCCCCAATGGCTCGCAGGGCTACCGCCATCCATCCACCGGCGGACTTTGCCGGTTTGGCGCCCAAAATGGTCAAAGGCACCCCGATTTCGGTGTTTAGGTTTTTTTCCGATTTGCGGATACGGCCCCGTCCTTCGAGCACGGTCCAGACGGCTTCCTTAACCGAAGTCTTTCCCACCGAGCCGGTTATGGCGATAACCTCGGGAGAATATCTCCCGATCATCAGTCGGGCGACCCAGGCCAGGTATTGTCGAAAAATCTTTTTCATAAGCCACTACATCATCTCCGAATCAGGAGCGTCCGTCAATCGGCCGCTCCGGCGGAATCTGCAGGTACTGAAGGAGAAAAGCGGATATCTCTCCGAAAAGCGGGGCGGCCGTGGACTCGGCAAAACGCACGTCGCGAGGATGGTCAATGCGCACGATCATGGCAAAGGCCGGATCAGCCACCGGGGCGAAACCGATAAAAGTGCCGATGGTCACGCCCTCCAGATACCCCGGGCCGTTGGGGTTGGAAACCTGGGCCGTGCCGGTCTTGCCGGCCACGTAGTAACCGGCCACCCCGGCCCGCTTGCCGTGGCCGTTCTCCACCACGTTGGTCAGCATGCCGCCCAGGAGCGTGGCCGTGCGCTCGCCTATTGCCTGACGGACCAGCCGCGGCTCGGTTTTCTCCAGGCCGCCGTCCGATCGGCGGATTTCAGCCACGATGTAAGGACGCATCAGCTTTCCATCGTTGGCTAGAGCGGCAAAGGCGGCCAGCATCTGCATGGGCGTGGCCGTGACCCCCTGTCCGAACGAGGCGGTGGCGACGTAAATCTCCCCCCGGCGTTTGAGCGAAGAAATGTCGCCGGGGGATTCCGGGGAAAACTCAATCCCGGTTTTGATCCCGAGACCGAAGCGCTCCAGATAGGATCGAAAAACATCCTTGCCCACGGCCTGGGCGGCGAAAATGGCCCCGGTATTGAGCGATTTTTCCAGAACCTCGGTCATGGTCTGGGTGCCGTGCGCCTCTTCGTCTGAATTTTTGATGGTGAACCCGGCGATCTCCACTGACCCCGTGTCTTCGTAGGTGGTCGCGGGAGTGACCGCTCCCTGGTCGATGGCCGCGGCGATCGTGATGGGTTTCATCACGCTCCCCGGCTCGTACTGGCCGAAAACTGCCGGGTTGTTGAAGACCGAAACGTCAGTCACTTGATTGTAAACATTGGGGTCAAAGTCCGGCGACGAACACATGGCCATAACCGCCCCGGTCTGGGGATCCATGACAATGGCCGTTCCGGCGTCCGCGCCGTGACGCGACACAGAGGCCTTGAGTTTTTCGCAGACAATGTACTGGACCGTGCGGTCAATCGTTAAAACAAGATCCGACCCGTCAGTGGCCGGCACGAATCTCCGCCCGGCCACCGGGATCCACCGTCCGGCCGGATCGCGCTCCGCGGCCAGATACCCCGGACTGCCGGCCAGCTCCCGGTCAAAAGCGCCTTCCAAGCCGTAGCGGCCGCGCCGCGCTCCGGATTCGTCGGATCCGACGAATCCCAGGATGTGGCCGCCGATCCCCTTTTCCGGATAGACCCGGACCGTTTCCGGAGCAAAGGCGATGCCCGAGAGATCCTTGGCCCGGATGACCCCGACGATTTCGTCAGAGACGCCGTGAGCCAACGGCTCGTAAGGGTCGTCTTCAATCGAAAGCTTCTGGACCAGCACCTCCGGAAGGATATTCAAAAGCGGGGCCAGGGCCTCGGCCTCGCTTTGCGGGTCGGTCACCTGCCGCGGATCGGCATAAACCAGCCAGACGTCGCGGTTGGTTGCCGCCGGATATTCCTTGGAGGAGTCGGCCCGTTCGCGCAAAAAAATCTGCCCACGCCGGGGAAAAAGATCGGTGTAGAGCTCGTGCTGGCCGGAGGCCAAGGCCTTATAAAAATCGTGATCAACGATCCCGATGATCACCAAGCGCACGACCACTGCCGCCGCCAGGAGCGCCAGTCCGGAGCGCAAAACAGCCAAACGCCAGAACGGCGCCGAACCAGAGCTTCCCTTGGCAGCCCTGCGCCTGACCAACATCCGCATATAAGCGAAATCACCGGCCAATTCCGAACTCGAACAGGCCGCCCTCTCCTTTGGGATTCTTTCCGGAGTTGACTTCCTCACCGTCACTCACCCCATCGTCGTCGGTGTCCGGATCAGCCGGATTGGTGCCGTAGAAGGTTTCCAGATCGTCGGTGAGCCCGTCGGCGTCGCCGTCAGCAATATTAAGTTGCCCCGGAACTAGTCCAGGCGCCGGAAGCGGAAGTTCAGTCCCTTCCCCGTTATTGAGATCAATAATGGTACCCACTCGTTCTCCCGACGCGGGTAGATTGATGAGTCCGCCCAAAAGAAGCCCCAAAACTTGCTGGAAGGGCTTAGCGTCTTCCGGCGTCTCAATGGCCACTGGTTCGTTGTGATGGCTCAAAACCAGATTCAGCGTCCAAGCCGCCTCTCCTCCCTGGGCCTGGTTCTCTAATTTGCCCGAAGCCAGTACACGCCAGAGCAGTTTCTCTCCACGGCCGATCCACAATTCGATATTAGCGCCGCCGATTTTTTCAGCAAAATCATCCAAACTCTTCAGTTCCTCCTCGGTCGGCTCCTTGCCGTCGTTACTAATCTTGCCGGCCTCAATCAAGAAAGCGCGCAGTTCCGGCTGATTGATCTTCACCCGAAAATGAAAGGTCGAAACCCCGTCAACACTTTCCGGTTTCAAGGTTTCAACCACGGCCAAAAACCGCGTTTTGCCGGCCAACTGGCGAAGGCGCTCTATCTTTTCTTTGGTCAAGTCCTTTTTATCTTCTGATTTTTCAGCCGCGGCGCCGCCAAACTGCTGACGCAATTCTTCGCCGTCAAAAACCCCCCATTGATTCAGAATCGCTGAAAGATCGAACTGATCTCCCGCTGATGCGGAAGAAAGGCGGGCATAGGTTTTTTTGTCGCGATGGCGGATCTCTCCGGCAAAGACGCTGTTTTTTTCCCCTTCGGAGCCGGTAAAGGCGAGTACTGTCCCAAAAAGCGGAAACTCGGGATTGTGGCCGTCAACGTCGCCCTCAAGAACCAGATTGACACTGCTTTCGGTTGATTGGGCCGGAGGCAGAACTTCGGGAAGAGAAAGCGGTGAAGCGACCTGCCCGGAAAGATTGGCCTCGAGCTTGAAATGCGCAGATTTCACCCGGCTCATGGCCGCGGTCATCTCGCGCAAAACATCTTCCGGATTGCTCCTGGCGCGCGACCAGACGACGGCTCCGACGACCAGGGCCACGCCCAGTATCGCGATAGAAATCAGTTTTTTGTTCATAGGTTTTTATCTATATCAATGGTCGGCGAGGCGCTCTCGGCCGCGGACGGTGAATAGTCAGAGGCCGAGTTGATCGCCGAACCCTGGTAATAATTGACGAAGAAGGCATCCGAGACGTCGTTGATCATCTGGTTCCAGCTGGAGCCGTAGAGAACGACGGCCAAGGCCTCGGAAGTCACCCAGCGGATGATGCCGTTCCTGTCCACGGCGTAGACTTTAGGATCAGTCTGAATCTTGATCATGCGCGTTCCTGGACGACAAGTGACATTCCCGCCGAGCGGCAATGAAGCCAGATCAGAATCCGAAATGGTGGCCACCTCGGAAAAATCCGAGTACCAGGTCTTGTAGGTTTTTTCATCCGGAAAAACATAGCGCTTGCTGTTGGCGGCGTAGTAATAAACGGCGGGAGCCGATCCCTTGACCAATGATCCCTTAGCCACACCCACAAGCGGCATGGCAGGAATCGGAGCTGGTGCCGGAGGCGTGGCGCCGTACTCGTAAGCGCCAATGTCCACGGCAATGCCGTAGGGACGAGCGGCGCCGCGGATGTCGGTGGTCGGAGCGCCGATCCGCGCGCCGGCGTCCAGGGCCGGACTCCCGACCAAGAGCACTGCCTGACCGTCGGTCTGCTCGGAAATCAAGGGATCGACGGCCCTGTTGCCGCCCAGATCAATGCTCCGTTCGCCTTCCAATCCGCCAGCGTTGATTTCATCCACGCCGACGAACCTCCCGGTCGGCAGATAGATCCCGTCGCCGGGAATGAGAAACCAGAACAGGTTGTTGCGGAAAGTGACGAAAAAACCGTTTTCGCCAGCCCCTCCCTCGACCGACGGCAATCCGATACTCCCGTCGCGAGAGATGACCAGGTTGTTGCGGAGCGTTACCGACCCGCCGGCGGCTGACGGATTTATCTCGAGCGTCAGGGCATACCCACGGCCCAAGGTCTGGCTCCAAGCAAAGGTGTTGTTGGTCAAATCATAATCCGCCCCGCCCATCAGAGTAACGGAAAATCCGCTTTGGGTGACAACGGAATTGACTATCTCACCGCCGCGCCAGAGCTTGATCGCGTCCCGCGTAATGTGATGGGCGTAAGAACGGATAATGTGCGCGTTGGTTCCTTTGATGTCGAAACCGTCTCCGCCGTTGTGATCGGTTTCCGAGTCCTCGATGACGATGTTTGAAGAATTGTCCTCAAAGGCCACCCCATCGGCGGCTGTGTCATTGTCGCCGTAGCCGTTGCCGTGGATCCAGGAACGCCGGATGGTGACGTTGTCGCAAGGCCCGGGCGCGCAGTCGATGCCGATGAGGTCATTGTCGCGGATTTCCGTGTCTTCCAGAGTAAAACCGTCCACGCCGGAATCAACATAAGAAAGCCGCAGAGCGGTTTCGCAGTTATGGATGGACATGTTTCGAAGAGTGATGCCTTTGCGAACGGCGCCGGTCACCCAGACGCAGAAGGCCTTTTCCGGGGCATTGATTTGGTTGATTTCCAGACCCTCGAAGGTCAGATAGGAACCGGCGATGTCCAGGCCGTCCCACTTTCCGGCAATGTCAAAAACCGGTTTCTCTCCGGGAAAAGGCCGAATGGTGATGGGCGAAGAGGCGGTTCCTGAATTGGAAAAGGCGCCGGCCGAGGTGTAGGTGCCGCCTCGGAGAACAATGGTGTCGCCGGGGTTGGCTGAAGCCGCCGCGTCCTGGAGGTTGCCGAAAGGAAGGCCTTCGGAGCCGTCGCCGATTCCGCCGGGAGCGACGTAAATCAGGCGCGTCTCGGGCAAAGGCGAGTTGGCATAGGGGTTGATGGTAATCAAAGCCGCCCGGGTGGCCAAAGGAAAAAAGAGGACCAAGCCGACCGCGAGAATATAACTGGCCATCGTCGACATAACGTTTTGCTGATAACTATTTTCCAAATCTCCTCTGCCGTTCATTGTACCATGAAAGCGCCTCCTCGAGGTCGGCCTCGGAGAAATCCGGCCAGTGTTTGATAGTAAAGTAAAGTTCGCTGTAGGCGCCGGTGTATGTCAAAAATCCCGATGTCCGTTGTTCGCCGGAAGTGCGGATGATCAGGTCCGGATCCGGAGCGTCGGGCGCGTAGAGAAACCCGCGAAACGACTCCTCGGTGATATCTTCGGGCTTTATCCCGCTCTCCGCCACTTTCCGGGCCGCGTCCACTATCTCAGCGCGGCCGCCGTAGTTGATGGCGAGGCATAGGGTCCCTTTGTCATTTTTCGCAGTGTGCGCCTCGGCCTCGTGGGCCGCGCGCCGGACGTTTTCCGGCAGACCCGCGCGCCTGCCTATGACGCGCAGCCGGATCCCGCGTCGGTCGAATTCCCCAAGCTCGGTCGTAAGACCGCGATGCAGGAGCCCCATCAGATAATTCACTTCTTCTTTTGACCGATTCCAATTCTCGGTAGAAAACGCAAAAACTGTCATCCAGCGGATGCCGCGGGCGATGCACCAGTCCCCCACTTCTTTCATCTTGTCATAACCGCGGCGATGCCCTTCAAACGTCGGCAACCCGCGCGCCCGCGCCCACCGCCGGTTCCCGTCCATGATGAAACCGATGTGATTTGGAAGTTCACTCATATCGGCCGTGATTGTACGTCTCTGATTGATCCGGGTCAAAAGCTATGCTATGCTCCTCGCGCACCGGGGTATAGCGCAGCGGTAGCGCGCACGGTTCGGGACCGTGAGGCCGCGGGTTCGATCCCCGCTACCCCGATTTAAGAATTCCATGAAGCGTTTTCCAACCGCTCTAGTTGGAGGATTCTTTTCTCTGGCCGTCATCGGAGGCGGAAGTTTTTTGATTTGGCGTAACGCTTCAACTCCCGGCCAATACGACGCGTTGGCCCAGTGCCTGACGGACAAGGGTGTCAAGATGTACGGCGCCTACTGGTGCCCGCACTGTCAAAATCAGAAAAAAGCTTTCGGAAAATCGTTCGACAAGATCAACTACGTGGAGTGCGCCCTCCCTGGCGTACAGGGACAGACCAAGCAGTGCGATGACGCCGGCATTACCGGTTACCCCACCTGGGTCATGCCCGACGGCGAGAAACTTAGCGGAGAACAGAGGCCGGAGGAACTGGCCGATGCCGTCGACTGCTCCCTGTCTCACCAAACCCCGTCCGGGGCTTCCCAATAATATGGTCCGCCGCGGAAGAGCCATCTCGGTTCTAGGACTGGCCGGCGCCGGAGACGCCGCCTACGGGCTGTGGCAGCACTATGCTCCGGCTGGTTCGTCGTTCTGCAATATCAACTCGGTGGTCAGCTGCGACTTGGTCAACCAAAGCGTCTACTCCGAGATTTTCGGCATGCCGGTAGCCATGGTCGGCTCTTTGGGTTTTCTGGCCTTGTCCGGACTGGCTCTGGCCGCCGTCCGCAATGAAAAAGCGCGGCCCTATCTTCTGGCAGCGGCGCTCTTCGGATTGGCTTTCCAACTTTACCTCTCTTGGGTGGAGTTCGGTCTGCTCCGGGCCGTCTGCCCCATCTGTGTGGTTTCACAAATCTTAATTACCGGCATTGTCGCCCTGGCCATCCCCTGGCGACAAGTCTCCCTGATATGGTCCTCCCGATAGAAGCGCAGGCCATTATCCACGGTTTCCTGGGAACCGTGGTGCTGATGTCTTTTTCCGGCGCTTTCGCCGAACTCGTCGGTCTCTCCAAAGCCGGCATTCGGCGAGTAAGGATCGGGGTCACGGCCATGTTCGCCGCCACAGTCCTTACGGTTACTACGGGAATCATCCTATACATCCCCTACCGAGCGGCCGGCGGACCACGATCGGAGATACTCGCCGGGCCCATCCCCTGGGTCCATACCATCTTGTTTGAACTCAAGGAATACGCCGGCGTTTACGCGGCAATCATTCTTCTTATGGCCGTTATTCTGGTCTCCCGGCACGGCGATCAAATCCTGGCCGAGCGTCGTTTCCGGCTGTCTACGGCCTGGATCCTGGTTCTGTCCATGCTGGTCGTGCTGCTTACCTACGGTTTGGGCGCTTATGTCACCAAGATTGCTCCGCTATGATGAACGATAAACCAAACTTCGGGCAGACCGCCGCTGCCTTCATCGGTACCTCCGCGGCTATCCTGGCCATCGGGCTTTTGAATGTTTGGAGCGAGTTCTCGACAGAGATTAAAACACGACTGACCCTCCACGCTGGCATCGGACCTTACTCGGGCAAGGTGCTCTTCGGTCTCTTGATTGGAGGGGCGGTCTGGATTCTGGCCGACGTTCTGCTTTTAAGGATGAAAAACGGCAACATCGTCCGCTGGACCTTTTTCTTCACTCTGGCTGTCGGCGCCGGAATGCTCATGGTCTTTACGCCGTTCCTGCGTCTTCTGCTCGGCGAATGAATCAGAATTAACCCGAAAAGCCCGGAGCTAAGCTCCGGGCTTTTTTACGAGATTTTTTTGTTTGCGTTACTGCCGCTCGGCGCGGACGCGGACGGAGCGCGTTTCTCTTCCGACGAGGAAACCAAGGGCCTCAAAAGATCCAAAAAGGAAACCGGTATAAAACAGGTCACCCAAAAGAGTGTTTTTAAAAAACGGAATGCCCATCAAATAGGAAGTCAGCAATCCATCAGCGGTTTGCAGATACAGACCGCCCCAGGCCCAGACCGCGGCGTTGGTGACGAAGAAAAAAAGGACGGACGAGGCCAGACTGCCGATGAAGACGGACCCGACGGATTTGCCTCGGCGGATGTACCAGCCGATGCCGATGGCCACAATAAATGAGAGATAGACCGAGGCCATCACCTGCCATTGATAAAAGCCGATCACCGCGTCCGAGGCGAGCATCACCACGAGCGGAAGACCCCATCCCCACTTCCGCGGCAAATAGACGCCGGCAAACAGCGCCACAGCCGCCACCGGTGTGAAATTCGCGGGATGATCAAAAAGCCGCGAGGCCGCGGCGAGCACGATAAGCGCGAGCGCGAGAACGGCGTGCAACATGCTACATCTTGAGATTAACGTACTTCCACTCGGCAACGTCCCCCGGCTGCAAGCGATACTGGTCCGCGGCCACCTCGCCGGCTTGGCCGTCCACCCACCACAGCCACCACTTGCCGCCTTCCTCGCCGCCCTTTTTATCACCGATAGACTTCAAAAAAATTCCGTACTCTCCCGGCGGATCGAACTCAAGCGCCAGATTATTCTCACGGGCGATCTTGGCCGTGAGGTCAAAGAGGGTCTGACCTTCGACATACGGAAGGTCCGTCCAGGATTTCACGGTCCCGTCGCCGAAGTCGAGCATGAGGGAGACGGGGACTTGGGATGAGGGAGTCGAGGCGAAGCGAGAAGTCAACTTCTTGACTTCGAGCCGCCGAGACGGGTCGAGCGATGTGTCAAAGACACCGCGAGACCCAAGGGGGACTTGGGATTCGGGCGACACGGTCGCCGGCGGTTGGCTTGCCGAGAGCGGCAAAATCCGCGGGGCGGCGCTCATCCCTAAAAGGAAGCCGGCCAGCAGAAGAATGATTCCTGAAAATGTGAGTTTGGTTCGCATATCAGTAATCCAGCCCCTCCCGCGCCGGAACGCCTTTGGCCAGATAGTGCTTGACTGCCTTCATCTCGGTAACCAGATCGGCCAGCTCGATAATCTCCGGCGGCGCGTTTCGTCCGGTGCAGATGATTTCGAGATTCTTTGGTTTGTCTTTGAGCAGTTTCACCACCGGACCGGCGTCCAGCATCCCCAAAGAGACAGTTACATTGATCTCGTCTAAGACCACCAGATCGTATTCCCCACTTTGAATGATTTTCGCCGCCGCCGTCAACCCCCGCTCGGCCTCGGCGCGATCCTCGGACAAAACCCCGAACCTAAACCGCCCGGTCTCGGGATCTATCCGATCCAAACCGGTGGCCACGAAAGTTATCTCCCCCCCAGACGGATATTTCTGATCTTTCAACCAATCCAAAAATTCCCGCTCCGAATAGTGCGTTCCGCCCTTGTCGAAATAAACAATGGCCACTTTTTTCCCCTTGGCCAGAGCCCGAATGGTCGTCCCTAACGCAGCGGTCGTCTTCCCTTTTCCATCGCCAGTGAACACTTGAATCTTTCCCCACTCATCGGGCGGGCGGTTTTTCATAAATCATGAACACCCAGAGGTCTCGCCGCAATTCAGGCACTTGTAACAGGAAGCGTTCCGAACCATCACCGAGCCGCAGGAGGAGCAGGCCGGGGCATCGGCGGTGTTGTTGAAGGTCATGGTCAGATCGTTGGCCGCCCTGGTTCCGGGCGCTTGGAAAATAGTGGCCTGGGCTGGCGCGCCGGCGGCCTTGGTTTCCGGCTTGGAGACGACGAGGTGTTCTCCGTTGTCGGCCTGGTCTATCTGGACCCCCACCGAAGCCGCCTCCTCGGCCGGCAAAAACTTCACCGCCAGCCAGCGGAAAACATAGTCCACGATGGATTTGGCAATTCTGATCGAGGGATTATTGGTATAGCCGGACGGCTCGAAGCGCATGTGGGCGAACTTGTTGACCAGAACCTTCAAGGGCACTCCGTACTGCAGCCCCACTGACACCGAGGTCGCGAAGGCGTCCATCAGCCCAGAGATGACGCTCCCCTCTTTGTTCATGGTGATGAATATCTCGCCCGGCACGCCGTCATCGTAGAGCCCCACCGTGATGTACCCCTCGTGCGAACCGATGACGAATTTATGGGTCAGTGCCCGGCGCTCGTCGGGCAGACGGCGGCGGCGCGGAACGTAATCGGCCTCAACTTTGTTCTTTTTGGACACATCCTTGTCAGCCGTGGTGGTCAAGGGCTGCTGGCGCTTGGACCCATCGCGGTAAACGGCCACGGCCTTGAGTCCCATCTTCCAGGATTCGATGTAGGCAATGATGATGTCCTCCACCGTGGCCTCGTTGGGCAGGTTGACCGTTTTGGAAATGGCTCCGGAGAGGAAGGGCTGGACCGCGGCCATCATCCGGATGTGTCCCATGTAGTGGATGGAACGGCTGCCCTTGGCCGCCTTGAAGGCACAATCGAAAATCGACAGGTGCTCGTTCTTTAAGCCCGGCGCGCCCTCGATGGTGTCGTTCTTTTCAATGTAGCCGATGATCTCGCGGATCTCCGCTTCCGTGTATCCCAATCGGTGCAGGGCCTCAGGCACCGACCGATTGATGATCTTGATCATTCCACCGCCCACCAGCCATTTGTATTTGATAAGAGCGATGTCCGGCTCAATCCCGGTGGTGTCACAATCCATGAGAAAAGCGATGGTTCCGGTGGGAGCCAGAAGCGATATCTGGGCGTTGCGGAAACCGTGCTCCCGGCCGCTGCCCAGCGCCTGGTCCCAGGATGCCCGGGCCGCGAAGAGCAAATCTTGAGGAACTCCGGCTCCGGCGATGCTTCCGGCGGCCTCACGATGCCTGCCGATAACCTCGAGGAATGGCTCCTTATTGGTCGAATAGGCCGCAAAAGGCCCCCGGCGCGAAGCAATCACCGACGACTGGTAATAACTCACTCCGGACATGAGCGCCGTTACGGCCGCGGCATAGTTCCGTCCCTCCTCCGAGTCGTAAGCCAACCCTCGGCACATCAGAAGCGCTCCTAGATTGGCATAACCAATGCCCAGCGGCCGGAATTCGTGCGAGTTCTGCTCGATGGCCGGGGTGGGATAGGAAGAATTGCCGATGATGATTTCCATGGCGGTAATAACGACGCGCGAGGCGTGGCAGAAGGCCTCGATATCCATCTCTCCGTCGGCCCGGCGGAACTTCATCAGGTTCAATGAGGCCAGATTGCAGGCCGAGTCGTCGAGGAACATATATTCGCTGCAGGGATTCGAAGCGTTGATCCGGCCGCTTTTCTTCACCGGATTCCAATGGTTAACCGTGGTGTCGAACTGCATGCCCGGATCCCCGCACTGCCAGGCCGCCTCGGATATTTCGCGGAGCACCTCTTTGGCGCGCAGGGTCTCGCAGGGTTCGCCGGTGGTCACTTTTTTTGTCGAGTAGGTCTGGTCGTTCGTCGCCGCCCGCATGAACTCATCGGTGGCCCTCACCGAATTGTTAGCGTTCTGGAAAAAAATCGAGGCGTATGCGTCTCCGGTGATGGATCCGTCGTATCCGGCGTCAACCAGCGCCCAGGCCTTTTTCTCCTCCTTGGCCTTGCAAGAGATGAACTCTCTGATGTCCGGATGATCGGCGTTTAAAACGACCATCTTCGCCGCCCGCCTGGTTTTGCCCCCGCTCTTGATCACTCCGGCAAAGGCGTCAAATCCTTTCATGAAAGACACCGGACCCGAGGATTTACCGGAAGAGTTGGAAAGGTTTTCCTTGGCCGAGCGGAGCGTGGAAATATTGGAACCGGCGCCTGAGCCGTATTTGAAAAGCATGCCCTCAGTAACCGCCAGATTGAGGATGCTCCTCAAGTCGTCTTTGACCGAATTGATAAAGCAAGCCGAGCACTGCGGCCTTGGCGAGACCCCCACGTTGAACCACACCGGGGAATTGAAAGCCGCCATCTGATTGACCAGGATTGAGGTGAGCTCGGCCTCGAAGGCGACGGCATCCTCGGCAGTCATAAAGTAGCCGTCCTTGCGGCCCCAGCCAGCGATAGTCTTGGCCACCCGGTCCATGAGCTGGCGGACAGATGTTTCGCGAGCGGGCGTGTCCAGCTCCCCTCGGAAATATTTGGAGACGATGATATTGACGGCTGTCTGCGAGTAGAAGGCCGGGGCTTCCACATCCTTCTGCTCGAAGATGACCTCGCCTTTCTCGTTGGTGATTCTGGCGTCGCGCTTCTCCCAGATGATCCGGTCGTAGGGGTGAATCCCGGACGAAGTGAAACGCCTTTCCACGGCAATGCCCTGGCCGTAGACCGGCTCTCCGGAGGCGGCATCACTAGTCTGTTGACGGAAGACAATGTACTTCAGGGCCACATGGGGCAGGTTGTGATCAATAAGCGAGGCCACCACCGTTTCCCGGATGTCCCCCGTCGCCGGGGTGGTATGGCCGTCGAATTTGCGCGACAGACGGCCGATAACCCGCTCGGTGAGGCGGGAAACGGCTTCTGGATCACCGACCCCTCCGTCCCGGCAGGCGGCGCGGATGGAGGAGGCGAGCTTGTCGGCTGAAAAATTCTCAGTTTCTCCGCCGCGTTTTTTCACGGATTTCAAGGCGATAAGATAAGTAAAAACCGCTTCGGTTACCCCAGTCAGGGATGCGGCGGTTTTACTTTCCGTGGACGCGGACGTAAGGATATCCATAAATTGGAGGATGGTTTATAAAACACTGTATCTTGTGGCTTCAAAAAGATTATACCACAATATATAGTGTTAGGTGGTGTGGATAAAGCGAGAAAAAAGCGAAGGCCAGCGCTTTTCGGCTGGGCTTGACTGGTTTCTAAAACGGCATGGTCAGGTTGATCGTCGGACGAACCGCGACGGCCGGAAGCGCGAAGGCGACCGGAATCTCCAGATCTTTGCCCTGACGGTCGTGGATGCGGACAAAACCTTCACGCAGGCCGAATTCGTAAATCTGACGAGTCAGGCGCACGTCGGAGAGACAGTAAGCTTCGAGTTTGTCCCACTCCCCCTTCCGAAAAAACTCGATGGCCTGCAATCCACTTCCGGTTTTGCCTTCGCCCAGCGTGGAGCGGGCCACATCGTCGAGTTTGACCCGGAAGCCGGTCACTTTAGCGATCTCCTCCATGATGTCGAGCGTCGGAAAACGCAGGAGGTCGCCCGGGTAATAAGCGTTTAGCACCGGCAGATCAAAACCCTTGATATTGTAGCCGATGAGCCGGTCGGCGCGCTCGAAAACCGGCCAGAGGCGCGGAAGATCTCCTTCACGGAAGGCCTCCAATCCCCCGTCATCAGAATGGTGGATGCCGACCAGAGAGACCTTGAGCCGGCGAGGGTCGGCGCTGCCGATTTCCTGAAAGGTATTCTGTGTTTCGATGTCCAGGACGATTTCGCGCATACAGCTTCCGCATCATCGCATATCATTTTTCTGTGGACAACTTTCTGTCAATAGAAGCCCGCTGATTTACGACGCTGACCTGCCTGTCGGCAGGCAGGTGATCGCTGATCGAATCAGCGTGTATCTGCGACAACAATCAGTGGGCGTGGTATATTAGCGCCATATGAATAATAAAATTTTTGTGTCGCTTCTTTCAGTCGTCGCGCTTCTGGGCGCGGGCTGTGGCTACGGGACGCCTTCCTCCTCTGCTCCAGCCGCGGGAGACATCGAAAAAACCGGCCTAGTCCAAGGAACCGTCGTATCCATCAGCCCCCAGGGATTTAATCCGGCCGCCATCACCGTTAAAAAAGGAACCACGGTCATTTTCCTGAATGAGGACCTAGGCGCCCCTCATCAACCGGCTTCCAATCCCCATCCCATCCACACCGATTATCCCGGATTCGATGCCGGCGAACCGATTTCGCCCGGCGGAAGCTACAGTTTCCCCTTCAACCGCGCCGGCATCTGGCGCTATCACGACCACCTGAACCCCTCGCGCGCCGGAACCGTCATTGTTACCGACTGATCATTTCCGCGTCCGGCCCTCCGGTGGAAACCGGAGGGTTTTTTGACTGCCGGATGCGCTCGCGAACAACCGCAACCCTTTCACTGCCGTTCGGATCAACTCTCTCGGACATCTTGAAGGCGATTTCTGCTTCATTAAGACGCCCGACTAACGCGTATCCCATTCCCAGAAAAAAATAACCATCGCCCGAACCAGGAACCGCGCCAGCCGCGCCTTCCAGAAGTTCAATACCGCCCTTCGCGTCTCCGGTCTGGATTCGATGAATGGCCAGATTCCGGCGCATATCCACCAGCTGCGGATACTTCGCGTAAACCTCCTCAAGCAATTCCCGTCCTTGGCCCAACTTGCCGGATTCAATCGTCCCCAGCACATCCTTGAGGTTTGACAACACGAACCAAAATCCTTGACCCCAAGGATGTCGGCGCATCTCATCGCGGATGATCTCTTCGGCCAGATCGGCGCCGCGAAGCCACGTCTTACTGTCGCGCAGTCCTTGGGGTCCCTGCGCCTCCCCTATCAATCGAAGCGCCAGCTCCTTGCCCATTTCCCGGTTGGCGAATGTCTGGTGGTCAAAGGCGCGCTCATAAAAGTCAACGGAACGGCCGGGGTCGGAATCGTAAGCGTCTCGCGCCGCCGCGCCCCAAAGCAAAGCGCTGGCCGGCTTGACGTTGGTAAAAATAAGCAGAATCAAACCGATCAAACCGGCGGCAACAGCCCCCTTTTTGACGCCTGATCTGGAAACGATTTCTTCAACTCCTCGAACATCAAGAGAACGGCTGATGGCCGCGACGGTAAGCAAAACCAGCGAGATATCAGACTCGAAAAGATTGAAATAGAACATGCTGGAAAGAACGCTGGTGCCCCAGGCGGCGAGCAATAAGGCGTCAATCGCCCGATCAGCCCCTCGTCTTCTCCGAAACGAACGGATAATTGCCGTGACGACCACTGTGTGAAAAAGAACAAAGGCAATCAATCCGAATATTCCCCCGGTCACTGCCGCGTCAATAACCACATTATGCGCCCGATCGTAAACATCGTCCGTGAAGCGCCGAATAGCCGGGTCAAAAAAACTGTAAAAAGCCGCCAGTTGATTCTCCGGCCCCCAACCCAGCAAGGGACGCGAGAGAAATGCCTCGGTCTCCATCTGCCAAACCAAGGTTCTTTGCGTGATGCTGGTGTCGCTTAGCGATAAATTAAGGATCCGCGAAACGCGCTCCACAGGCGTGGGCAAAACAACGCTTGGCGCGATTATGATGATGCTCAAAGCGACAGATTTAAATCGCGCCGGAGATTTAATACGGCGAATAAAGCTGAAACCTACCCAGACTCCCAGCGCGATAAATCCGACGGCAAGTGAAACCGTCGGAGCTCGGGTTTGGGTGGCTATTATTCCAACAACAAGAACAATCGAAACGAAGACCCAAAATGCCCTTGATGCATTTCTTTTGGATTTTACAGCCAAAATCAAGGCGAAATAAACCTGAAAAAGAAGATAAGCCGCGAGATTGGCGGGATTTCCGGCTGTTCCGAAAGAACGCATGCTGTTCACGTTCAAAATAATAACCCGGCCCATCTCGTCTAAAACCGCTATAATAACGGCCACAAGAGCAACGACTGCCGAAACCCCCATAAAAAACTCTACCCGAACTCCGGCCGCGACAATCGAAGCCAGAACGGCCAAAAAAAGCCAAACGTGAATTTCCATCAGCATTCCTTGGGAACGCTCCAGATCCCCCCAAAAGCTTTGGAAAGGGTCGACGCCGAGTCCGGCGGCCAAAAGACGCACGAGAACCAAGGCGCCCCAGGCGACGACAGCGGGATGACCGAGCGTGCGGCGCCACCCGCCGCGAATCAGCAGTAGAAAAGCCGGCGCCAAAAGAAGATCAACGACGATCCGAAAGACTAGCGCCTTGCCGACGGTAAAGGGCATGAGCACCCCTTGGGCCACAAAAAGGGGGAGGGAAAAAATGACAACCACTCCGCACAGCACCGCGCCTTTAGCCAGTCGTTCTAAAAGATTCATGGTCGTTTGGAATTAACTGGAACCGCGTCCATCATTATTTTCTGTTTTGAACGCCGAAAACGCTCTCGCGCGGCCTCAACCTCGACAACTAGCCCTGGCTTAAGTTTCTCGGCCATGCGCAGGGAGACCTCGGCATCAGCCGGGCGGCCGGCCAAAAAGTAGCCGACACCAAGATAAAGGTACCCATCGCCGAATTCCGGATCAACACCGTTTGAATGCACCATCCCGGCTGTTTCTTCCAATAGACGGATACCCAAACCGATTTGGCCGGCTTTGATGCGATGAAGGGCAAGGTTCCAGCGAGAATCAATCAAATTTGGATAGGCACCGTGAACCTTCTCAAGAAGTTCCACGGCCTGACTTGGATTGGAAGGGTCGGCGCGTTCTCGAACATCCTCAAGTTTAGCCAGAATGGTCGGCAAAGAAACATCCCAGGGATGACGGTCAATCTCGCCGCGCAAGACATCTTCAGCCAAATCAGCGCCCCTCATCCATAAATCCTTGTCATCAGGTTCGTTGGCGGCGTCTGATTTTTTAATAAGCTCGATAGCCAGCTCCTTGGCCATCTCGCGATTGGCAAAAGTGCCCAAGGAATAAGCCCGTTGGTAAAGCCCCAATGAGCGCGCCGGGTCGGTTTCAACATATCTTCTGGCCATCGCGCCATAAGTCAGCGCCGTCGCCGGATAAACCGCGAAAAAAAGAAGAAACACGGCCCCGACCGCGCCGGCCGCGGCCGGGATTGCCCGCGAAAAATTAGACGAGGGCGAAAAATCGCGGCCAAAATGCCCCGCGGCCGTAACCGCTGCCAACAAAACCAAAGGTATCCAGGTGGTAATCTGCTCAAAAAGAAACTGATTGGAAATGATGAAAGATGCGTATGCTCCGGCAAGTATCATGGCGGCGGCTTGTTCTTGGCCTCGGGCCCGGCGAATTCGGCGTATGATCATCGCCGACCAGGAAACATGCAGGGTTACTGCCGCCACCAGACCCAAAATTCCAGAAGACGCGGCGGTATCGATGATCATGTTATGCGCCCGATCATAGACCTCGACAAACATCCTTCTCGCTGCCGGATCATAGTTCTGGAAAAAAGCGGCCAATTGATTTTCCGGCCCCCAGCCAAAAATAGGCCGGGCCGCGACCGCTTCCAAATCCATTTTCCAGACTAGAATCCTGTTAATCAAAGATCCGTCCGCCAGTGACAATCCGGTCAGTCGCGAAAGTCGCGAGGGCACGCCGGGAAAAAAACCAATAATGGCCGCCAAAAGAACCAGGCCGGCGGCCGAGAAAACGAGCCGATGTCTGGCGGAAGCAAGGCGGCGCAAACCGATAAAACAAAAAACGGCGACCAGAACAACCAATATCGCCAAAAAAGGAAGGGCCGCCGAACGGGTTTGGGTAAACAGAACGCCTGTCGATAAAACCGCCCAGGCCAGGCCGTAAAGAACCTTGTAAATCCAGCGGTTTGCCTTCACGGCCAAATACAAGGCGAAAAAAGAATTGAAAGAAAGAAAAACAGCCAAAAAGGCCGGACTGCCGATAGTTCCGGACGAGCGCTGGCTGATCACCCCCAAGAACACCCACTTGGCTTTTTCCAAAAGCAGGGCGTCCGCGAAAACCAGCAGAGCTCCGCCCACCGAAACTCCCAAAGCGATTTCCTCCCTGAATCCCGAGACAAAAGCGGTTATTACCACGAGCAAAAACAGCCAAACGTGAATTTCCGTGAGCAGTCCCTCGGCTCGGTTAAGTTCGCCCCAGAAACTCTGAAAGGGATCCAATCCGGCCGCGCCGGCGGCGATCCTGACCGCCAAAAACAAACCCCAAAAAAGAGTCAAAGGATGAAAAACGATCTTTGGCCATCCTGCCGATAAAATCAGCCAAACCGTCGGCGCCAGCAGGACATCCACCACGGCTCGAAAAATCAGCACCTTTCCAGAGTTAAACGGAAGAAGGAATCCTTTGGCCACAAACAGGGGCAGCAGTAGGATGATGATAATGCCGGTTCCGAGCGCTTTCCTGGCCCATTCCGTTTTTCTTTCATCGGTCATAGCGCACCCATCCTAACAGAAGGATTTGGTAAACAAAAACCGTCCCGCTAAGCGGGACGGTTTTTTTGCTTCACGATTATCTGGCTACCTTGATGGTCTCGCCGCGCTCCGGGTCGCAAGCGCCGACAATGATGCGGCCGCCGGTAGTCTTGTCCACGTAGTAGTCGGTGTTGCCGGCTGATCCATAGGCGGGGTCGGGAGGAATTTCCGAGAGATAAGTCTCAACCAGCGAAGGTGAAATGTCGAGACATGAGGTCTCTGCCGGGCTGGTTGCCGTGCAGGTAGAGTCGCAGCCGCTGGTATAAGTGCCCAACACCTGGACCGAGCCGGGCGAGTTGTCGATTCCACTCGGGTAGTTGCCCTTGAAGTCAGTGGTGTATTCCAGGATGGCCTCCAGGATGTCGCGGACGTCTTCACGCCTGACCGCGTTCCTGGCCTCGGCAAAGCGGCGGACCGGGTCAACGGCAATTAGAATCACGGCAAATAGAATGGCGATGATTCCGATGATGATCAGAAGTTCAATCAGTGTGAAGCCCTTTCGATTTCGGAAATCAACGCCTTTCATATTTCCTCAGCTTTTAAGAAATAAGGATATTCAAATTTTAGCGCGACACACTGATGCTCGCTCCCCGCTCCGGGTCGCAGGCTCCAACGAGAATCCGGCCGCCGGCGGTCTTGTTCACGAAGTAGTCGGTGTTGGCCGCCGAACCGCTTCCGGGGTCAGCCGGAATGGCTGAAAGATAGGTCTCGACCAAAGAGGATGTCAGGTCAAGGCAGTCTGGCCCAACTCCCGTAGTGGCTGTGCACTGGCCGCCGCAACCCGTGGTTTTGGTTCCCAAGATTTGGCTGGTACCTGGCAAGTTATCAATTCCCGCAGGCAGGTTGCCCTTGAAATCAACGGTGTAAGTGAGAATTGCTTCCAAAATGTCCCGGACATCCATCTGCCGCACGGCGTTCCTGGCTTCGGCAAAGCGGCGGGCCGGGTCAACAGCGACAAGAATCACGGAGAAAAGGATGGATATGATGGCGATGATGATCAGCAACTCAACCAGAGTAAAGCCCTTCCGATTCTTGATAAGATTGCCAATCATAGTTTCCTCCGTCGCATCTGCGACTTAATTATAAGTTATCCACAGTTGATATTATAACACATTTTAACAGCCAGCACATCAAAATCTTTTTTGTCACCTGGCCACCGAGATGCCCACGCCCAACTCCGGATCGCAGGACGTTACTCGGATGCGACCGTCGGCGTCCTTGTTCAAGGCGTAGTCGGTGTTGGAAACCGTGCCGCTCTTAAGGTCCTTGGGAATTTCGGCAATGTAACCGCCGACTAAAGCCGAGGACAGGTCCAGACAGGAAGAGACGGTGGTGGTAGCCGTGCAGGTAGTATCACAACCTGTGGTGGCTGTGCCTAAAACCTGACTCGAGGTGGTTATGGCGTCGATTCCCGAGGGGTAATTGCCCCCGTTGTCGGTCATGTAGGTCAGTACCGCCTCGACCAGGTCGCGGACGTCCTCAAAGCGGTTGGCGTTCCTCGACTGAGCAAAACGCCGGGCCGGATCCACGGCGATAAGCACGATAGAAAACAAAATAACAATGATCCCGATGACCACCAAAAGTTCGATGAGAGTAAAACCCCTTCCTTTCATGTCGTCCATTATATTACCACACTCGTGGCCTGACCCGTACTCCACAACCTATCCACTACCTCTTCACCTGCACCGTTACCCCCACCTCGGGATCACAGGCCCCGACCACCAGCCGGCCGCCGGCCGTCTTATCCATAAAATAATCGGTGTTGCCCGAGGTTCCTGATCCCGGATCAATGGGAATGGCCGAAAGATAGGCCTCGACCAGGGAACCGGACATGTCCAGGCAGGCGGTCTCGGTTCTGGTGGCCGTGCAGGTGAGGTTGCAGCCAGTGGTATTGGTTCCCAACACCTGGCCTGATCCGGGCAGGGAATCGATCCCCGAGGGCAGGTTGCCCCGATTATCCACCTGATACTGGAGGATGGCCGAGAGAATGGAGGAGGACTCGGCGAACCTGGCGGCGTTCCGCGCCTCTCCGAAGCGCCGGGCCGGATCCACGGCCACCAGGATCACAGCGAAAAGAATGGTGATGATGCCGATGACAATCAGCAGTTCCACCAGGGTGAAACCGCTCTCCCCTCCGTTCGATGAATTGCCTTTATCAGTTCCCACAAATCAAGATCGTCTTAACCCGGCTCGGCCCTGGCCGTGACTGTGAGCATGACCAGC
>Ga0209542_10005125_pt1 | contig 26466 bp, 31 predicted proteins | sample RifCSPhighO2_01_FD_184028 | JGI IMG/M metagenome (GOLD analysis project Ga0209542, IMG submission 184028) | Soil microbial communities from Rifle, Colorado - Rifle CSP2_plank highO2_0.1 (SPAdes) (version 2) | ecosystem: Environmental > Terrestrial > Deep subsurface > Rock core/Sediment ...
TAGCCCGCGGTGTTGACGCCACTGCCCATAAAGCCGCTCTAGAAGCTGGCGGTAGGACAATAGCAGTTTTAGGCGGAGGCTTAAACCGGATTTATCCTAGTGAAAACGAGAAATTAGCTGCCGAAATTTCTCAAGGTAGAGGAGCAGTTGTTAGTGAATTTGCTCCAGACAGTCCTTCAGTTCCCGGAAATTTTCCCGTCAGAAACCGAATTATTAGTGGTCTTTCTCTTGGTATCTTAGTTACTGAGGCAGCGGCGGATAGTGGTTCTTTAATAACTGCTGGGCACGCGGGTGAACAGGGCCGAGAAGTTTTTGCAGTACCCGGACCAATATATTCAAAACTAACAAAAGGTCCAGCGGAATTGATTAAACAAGGGGCAAAACTAGTTTTGAGTGTTAGCGACATACTAGAAGAATTAAATTTAGAGTCAAGAGCCAGGTACCATATTTCTGAAATAAAAGCCGACAACAGAGAAGAACAAATTATTTTGGATATTCTTAAAGATGGTCCGCTGCATTTGGATGAAATTACCCGTGCCTCTAAACTGGCAACTGCAAGCGTGGGTTCTTTGCTTTCTCTTCTGGAAATTAAAGGAATAATCAAATCCTTAGGTTCTGGTAGCTATTCGCTTAAGAACTGATTTGAGCAAGTTAGACTTGGTTTGACATCCATATTTTTTAGCAGTAAACTTAAATCAAGCAAGCAATCACAAAAGGAGGTTGAGAGATGGTTGTTGCGACAGAGATAGATTTAAAACAGGCACAAGATACCATAGCCAGACGAGTTTTCTTTGAATTATCTCAAAGTGCGCTAGGTCCATTAACACTTGAAGAGATAACTGAGTGGTTAGTTGAAAACCGCACCATTCATACCTTGGTTGAAGAAAGTGATTCAGATATTTTAGGGGTCTTGTTTGAACTATTTAGGTACGGTCTAATAGTAAGATCGGGTACTGGTAAATGGGAAATTACTAACCAAGGTTGGGATTCTATAAAAGCCTGGAATATTTCTGGCGAACCCTACGATCCAGAAAGAATTTTTGATCAAGTCTAGCGTTTTCCACCGCTTCTAGGACAGAGAAGCGGTTTTTCTTTGTTTGAATAAAATTAAAGAACCCCTAGTCATCTTGACACCTTGAAGGTGTAAGTGTAGACGCAACCTACTTCCTTAATAGTTTTTCTATCTGTTTGGATATAAGTTGATTTGAAAGGTAGGGATACTTAGCTTTAGCGCAGCAGCCGAGAGTATCTAAATTTAGCCCATAAAATGGTCGCAGAGCGCTTCAGCGATCTACCTTCGCGATTAGCGAATGAATTTATATACGGAGGATGCTATAGTAATAATTATGTCTAAAAAACTAGTGATTGTAGAAAGTCCGACTAAAGCCCGTACCCTTTCCCGATTTTTGGGTGACGATTACCAAATCGAAGCCAGCATGGGTCATGTCCGTGATTTGCCAAAATCAAAATTGGGAGTTGATACGAACAAAAATTTTGAACCCCAGTACGTTATACCGGCCGATAAGAAGAAAATCGTTGATTTTTTGAAAGTGGCCTCTAAAAAGAGCAATGAAATTATCTTAGCTACTGATCCAGATAGAGAAGGAGAGGCAATTGCCTGGCATATCGCCAATATAATTGGCGAGTTTCAAAGTTCAAAGCCTTCGACCCGAGCTCAGGCCGAGGGTTTCAAAGTCCAAAAAGAAAAAATCAACTCTAAATTCAAAAGAATAGTTTTTCACGAGATTACTAAAGATGCCATTATTGCGGCGCTGAAAAGCCCAAGAAGCTTAGATTTTAATCTAATAGACGCTCAACAAGCCCGACGTGTTTTAGATCGTTTAGTTGGTTATAAACTCTCACCGTTACTTTGGAAAAAAGTTAAAATCGGACTTTCAGCGGGAAGAGTACAATCGGTTGTGCTTCGTCTGATTGTTGAGAGGGAAAGAGAGCGAAGCAATTTTGAATCTATTAAATTTTATGCATTTATTGCCTCTCTTTCCTCTAAAAAACAGCCCTTTAATGCGTCCTTGTTCAAAGTGAATGGAGAAGATTTTGAAGAGAAAAAGCAATACCAACTTTTTGACGGTTCAAACTACGTAGTGACAATTACTAAGACGGAGACAGAGGCGCAGGCTAAAAAGATGCTTAGTGAATTAAAGCCAAAAGACTTTATTGTTAAAGATATCGAAGAAAAAACCACTAAAAGAAGTCCTTACCCACCGTTTAACACCCCCAATCTTGCCGCCTCTTGCGTTAATTTTTTGGGTTGGACAAGTAAGAAAACAATGAAAATCGCCCAAGATTTATATGAAGAAGGGCTAATTACGTACCACCGAACCGACTCTTACAATATAAATAAAGCGGCAGTTGCTTCCTTAAGAGCCTATATTGACAAAAATTTCGGTAAGGATTATTTAAGTCCGGCTGTTAAAGTTTACAAAACTAAATCAAAAGTTGCTCAAGAAGCCCACGAGGCGATAAGACCCACTAACGTTGAAATTACCAGCGACAAAATAGAGATGTCTAGTGATCACAAGAAACTCTATGATCTGATCTGGAAGAGAACTACCGCTACTCAGATGAGTGATGCAGTTTATTACCAAATGAGTGTAGCAATCTTCGCAGGTAAATTTGAATTTAAGGCAGTTGGTTCAAAATTACAGTTTGCTGGTTGGAAAAGAGTTTGGGAAGATAGAGAAGATGAATTTAATTTGCCACCACTGAAAGTCGGCGACAAATTACAAGTTAAAAATCTTTTTTACGAAGAAAAAGAAACCGAACCACCACCGCGTTATTCAGAAGCAACTTTAATTAAGACTTTGGATGAAAAAGAAATTGGTAGGCCGAGCACTTACGCGCCTATAATTTCAGTTGTTTTAGAACGAGATTATGTAGAATTGGAGGATCGTCGTTTTCGACCCACGCCGCTTGGTGTCGCTGTCAATGATTTTCTGGTAGCTAATTTTGGGAAAATAGTCGATTTAAATTTTACGGCTAAAATGGAGGATGACTTGGACGAAATTGCTAACGGCCGGAAAAAATGGGTTCCGACTGTAAAAGACTTTTTTGATCCCTTCGAGAATCAAGTAGAAACTGTAACTAAAGAAAGTGAAAGGGTGAAAATCTTTGCCGAACTAACTTCCGAAAAATGCGATCAGGGACATCCTCTAGTTATCCGTTATGGTCCTTACGGAAAGTTTTTAGCTTGCGAGAAATTTCCCGAACATAAATTTACCAAAAGCTTCGAAGAAAAAGTTGAAGGCCAAAAGTGTCCCCAGGATGGTGGAGAAGTAATAATGAAGCGGACAAAAAAAGGACGAGAGTTTTTTGGTTGTGTAAATTTTCCCAAATGCAAATGGGCTAGCTGGCAACGTCCCCAAAAAACCCAAGCTTGACACAAATCCCATAGTTATGATATAATATTCAACCTTGAAGGCGGAAGTTTTCAAGGTTCACGATTTTAGCCCGGACAGCTAGGCCAGTGGCGACAAGCGCGTCACACCGGCCAAAATAATGGATAGGCTGTCTGGGTAAATGAAGGGAGTGAAGATCTTGCTGACTAGTTAGGCAACCGGGAAAAGACCGCTAAGGGGAAACGGACAACAAGACACCCCGACGGTCCCGGCTCTGCCCTCAAAACTCTTTATATTTGCAAGCGGTGAGGTGGATTATTCTAGAATTGCGTTCCCACCTCGCCGCCTCTCTTAAGGGAATTAAGTAGCTACTTAGTTTCTTTTAGAGAGAGTTGAACTTGTTCTACTCTTAGTAAAAGGGAAGGAGAAAACGATGACCCGCCTCGCCGAAACGGTGACCTGCGAGTTCACAGAATCGCAGATCCCGCAGCTCGTCGCAACCGAGACCGCTTACAAAGAAAAAGGCGGCAAGATGCTTGTCGGTTATGCGGCGGTTCGGGCTCACATTCAGACCTGTATAGGCTGCACGAAGCAGTACAATCGGGCGAGAAAAGCTTCCTAGCTGATCTCTTCCCAAGGCCGGAGTTCGACAAGCAATTGTTGGGCTCCGGTTTTAATTTTCTTTGAAACCCATCTCTTGCTTTTTTTAAAAAGGGGTGCTAGTCTTTTTTGTGTAAAGGAGTCTTCGGCAAGCTCAGACTAAAGTTCCTTAAAAACTTTAGTAAAGAGGAGATTTATCCTGAAGCGAAGCGAAGGACGTCCTAATCAATGGTACTTTCAGATAAGCATATTAAAGAGTATCTTTCGATTGGAAAGATAAAAATTACTCCCGCCCCAAATTTAGAGGTATCGCTGGGTTCCTGCTCCCTTGATTTTCACCTCGGTAACACCTTTCGTATTTTTAACCACAATAAATATGCCTTTATTGACCCAAGAGACAAGCGGCTTTTTAAAGAAATAACTAAAGAAATAAAAGTCCAAAACAGCGAAGCATTCATTATGCGCCCCGGAGAATTTGCCCTTTCTTCAACATTAGAAGATTTGGAGTTAAGCGATGATATTTTAGGACGTTTGGAGGGTAGAAGCTCGCTTGGAAGAATCGGCATAATTGTTCATTCCACTGCCGGTCGTTTTGACCCCGGATGGATTGGTAAACCAGTGATGGAGCTAGGAAATATCGGGGTTATGCCGGTTGCTTTATATCCTGGTATGAGAATCTGTTCATTTACTTTTGAACAAGTTTCTTCCTCTGTAGAAACCCCTTACCATAAGAAAGTAGGGGCAAAATATGCTTACCAAAAAGAACCGGGAGCCTCTAAACTTTCGGAAGAGATGGGTTCTAAATTAGAACCCCGCTACGTTAAAAAGGGCAAAAAATCCATAAAAATCACTTAAAAAAATGGTACGTACTGAAAAGTGGCCAATTTTATACGAAAATATTTTGCGAGTAAAAAATCCTGACCATCCAGTGGGGGTGGTAACCTTATGGACCGAGCGGGATATTGTTAAAGATTGGATTGGCAGTGTGGATTATTGCGCTATCGGAAATTTATACTCCGCTGCCGGAATAAACCACATTATCCGAAATGTTTTTGCCAACCCAGCCATAAGGTATTTAGTGATGTGGGGAGCCGATTTATCCGCGTCTGGCTACGCTTTAAATAAATTTATGCAAAATGGCGTAGATGGCGATCATAATATCGTGGATGCAAAAGGTGCAATTGAGAAAGAAATTCCAGTAAAAGCACTGGCTACTTTTCGGAAAAATATAGAGTTAATTGATTTGCGAGGTAAACCTAAGGAAGAAATTGCCCAAGCTGTTAAAAAACTTAAAGCTAAATCACCGTTTGCCAAAAAACCCCAAATTTTTCCGATCGGTGTACCCCAAATTAATACTCTTCCTTCTGAACAAGTAGGTTTTAGAGTCAGTGCGACTACAATTGCCCAAACTTGGCTAAAAGTTTTGAACGTTATAAACAATTACGGTCGTATTAAAAAAACTCGCTATGCTTCCACTAATGAACTTAAAGAAATTTTAAACCTAACTGCAGTTGTCACCGCCGAAAATCCAAACGAAGTCTATTTTCCCCATTACTTGCCTTTTTCGAAGCAAGAGCTTGCCCAATATTATTCCGAATTTCAAACTCGTCGCATTCCGGGAACTTCTTATAACTACGGCCACCGCTGGCGGATCCATTTCGGTATTGATCAAGTGGAGAGGCTTAAAAAACTTCTTAAAGAAAGACCAGATTCTAAGAAAATGATTTTGGTGACTTACGACGTCAAGGAGGATACAAAAAATTTAGATCGCGGCGATACGCCTTGTATTACCCAGATTAACGCTAGTGTTCAAGATGATAAATTCTTTATGACCGTTCATGTTCGTAGTCAAGATATGTTTCATGCTTGGCCAAGAAATATGTTTGGTTGCCTTGCCTTGCAAAAAGAAATCGCTGACAGTGTTGGCTATGAGAGAGGTTATTTAACAATGATTACTCATTCAGCTCATATTTACGCTGATGATTGGAGTTTGACAAGAGGTTTATTAGACGACTACTACGAAGCGGAATTAAAATATAAAAGGGGTTTTCACTTTCACGAGGATCCAAGAGGTAATTGGGTAATTGAGGCAGATCACCCTAAAAAATTAATATCCGCAAAACTTTATACGAACGATATGGCAACGGTTCTTAAGAATTTTGAAGGATCTACTGCTCGGGAAGTACAATGGAAGATTACCGACTGGGAGTTAATTTCACTAGCCGACCACGCTGCTTCAATTGGAATTGAACTCTCTAAAGCAGAAGTGGCTTTGCAACTGGGAATCGAATACAATCAGGATAAACCTTTAGATTATCAAAAGATGGTTTCTAGAGAAAAAATCCCTGCCTTTCCTCGTTACGTAAAAAAAGGAAAAAAGAATATACGGATCATTTAACCTATAGTTGCAATTTATCTTCATTTGTGCTATAATTCTCCCAACAACTGAATAATCCACCCAGCGCTTCGAGAGAAGCTTTCAAAGAAAGGAGCAGGGAACCCGTGGAAGAAACACGGACACCCCACACTCTCGACAGTCGAACGTTGGATCTGATCATACCGGCATTAGCTGGGCTGCCAGATGATGTTCTCAATCATCATCTGCAGCGAGGCAATCAGAAGCCAGTGCAGACGGCGGTTCGAAAAGTCCTAGAGAGCAAGCATCTCAGCAGGCTCAACTGGAGTCAGTTCGAGATGCTCTTGCGGGGCATTTCGATCACCTTCCCGCCAATCGTCATTCCGGAAGGGACGCTCGCTGAGGACGAGCCGATCCGGCAGATGTTTCCGAACGGGTGGTATATGATCTGTCCGGCTGATGTCGATCTGATGCTCTTGCATCAGGCAGTTGGTCAGTTCGACGCCCGCTTCTACAGTCAAGACTATCCGTGGTTTCTCAAGAGCTACGGCGAGTGGCTTGAGGACGGCACAGGAGCAGAGGTGGAGCGGATCCCGACGGAAACTCTCGAGATCTTTATCCCCGACCCATCCGACTGGATGTTGCCGGCTAGCAAAGGTACGACCCGAACCCGGACAATCGAGATGATGGAGGAGTTCGGTGCCACTTTGCCTGAAGGCTGGACTTGTCCGGTTCCGAGCGCGGAGGAGGGAATGCTGGCTGCCTTCGAGTACCACCGCCAAACCGATGAGTACCCGCTTCCCGGGTACAACTACGTCCGCTTCCGCAATCGCTACGGTCAGAGTAGCTGGCTGTACGGTGGCGACTTTGGCTCGAACGGTTGGGACGTCGACAGCTGGTACGAGAGTCCGCACGGCCTCCTTGGTGGTTTGCGCTGGGGAGTGCGCCGAAGCAAGATCAACGTCGAGTAACAACAACCCGCCTAGCACTTGGACCTTGGAGCCTTGGACCTTTTGGAATCTTGGTCCTTGGTCAAAAAATATCAGTAAGATTCCCAACACCCCGTTTTTCGTGAAGTTCACGGAAGGCGGGGTCTTTTCTTTTCCAAAAAACCAAAGTAAAATTTTTGTGGAGATAAGTTTTAGTACCAACGGTCAAGGCTTCTGGTCGCTTTTCTCTCTACAATCTCTTAAATCCGGAACTCTAAACGACTAAGGTCATTAGAGGTGTGATAAAGATTGCTAGACACTCCTTGCCTTTTCCTAGATCCCGGTAATATTGGGACGATAAAATTCAACCCTGAGAGTTTATCAATGGGTGGTGGTTGTTAAAAAGGGAAGGGGTAATTTTTCGCACGGTCAGAGTAACTGGCTGAACGGTGGCAACTTTGACTCGAACGGTTGGAACGTCAACAACTGGAACGAGAGTCCGAACGACAACCTTGGTGGTTTGCGCTGGTAGTGTCTAGAGGAAAAGATGTTTAGGTGGTTTTGGTTTGTTTGAGCCAGCCACCTAACATCTTACCGATCTCTATTAAGAGGTTCTCAAAAGAGACATATTTTTGTTGGTTGATAGCCTTAGTTTCAAAGGACAAGCGTAATAGTATTTTTAGAACATCTAACTTGGCCGAAGCTCTTTCCAGATAAATAATTTTATCGCTCTTAGCTTTATAACTTGCTAATAAAGTTAGTTCGATAATCTCAAGGTTTAGGTCGGCGCACTTTTGACCTACTGTGTAGCGGTCTTGTTTAGGGAAGTGTTTTAGAGCCTCGTGAAAGTTTTTATAAAGATCGTAAGTTTTTTGAAATATGGGAATAGAAAGCGACTTTGCGCTTTGCCTCGATGAATCGGGGTCAAAATTACCGCTGTGCGAGGGGGGGGGTAGTAGAGAATTGAAAACTTTTAGCCATTTGTACAAAGAAGTTACCTCATTGGACAATCTTTTTCAAGCCTGGGAAGAATTTAAGAAGGGGAAAAGAAAGAAAATAGACGTTGGAAACTTCGAAAGACACTTAGAGGATAATATTTTTGAGCTCCACAAGGATTTAGAAAACAAAACCTACCGCCATTCCGAATACACCGGTTTCTATATCCGAGACCCAAAAGTACGTCACATCCATAAAGCCGTAGTCAAAGACAGGATTGTTCACCATGCACTATTTAAAGTTCTAACCTCACTATTTGAACCAACTTTCATTGCAGATTCTTTTTCTTGTAGGAAAGGCTATGGAACTCACAAAGGTTTTAAGAAATTAATTAAATATAGTCGGAAAGTTTCCCGCAATTATACTCAAGATTGTTGGGCATTGAAATGTGACATTAAAAGGTTTTTTGACAGTGTCGACCATGATATTTTGCTAGGTTTAATTGAACACAGAATCAAAGATCCGGACATAATATGGTTGCTAGAGGAAATCATCCGAAGTTTTGAGATTGAGAGAGGAGAAGGTATCCCTATCGGCAACCTTACTTCTCAACTTTTCTCTAATATTTACTTAAATGAGCTCGATCAGTTCATAAAAAAGGAATTAAAAGTTAAACATTATGTACGATATGCAGACGACTTTATTCTTTTAGACAAAAACAAAGACGCGTTACTAGGTGCGGTTGAAGATATCAAAATCTTTTTGGATCGGCAGTTAAAACTAAGTTTGCATCCTAAGAAGATTTCTTTACGGAAGCTTTTTTGGGGAATTGATTTTGTCGGCTACATTGCGTTGCCACATCATCAAGTTTTGAGAACTAAAACAAAGAAAAGAATTTTCAGAAAGCTAAAAGAAGGTGTAGAAGATTTTAAGATCGGGAAAATTCAAGAAGAAACATTGAGCCAGTCGATCCAGTCTTATTTAGGAATATTGAAACACGCAAATACCTATAAACTAGAGAAGGAAATAAAGAACAATATTTGGTTTAGAATGCTCTTTTCTTGCAACCAACAAGTTTTTATGTGAAAATGTCTCCAACTTTATGAGCGGCAAATTAATTGTTTTTGAAGGAAGCGATGGTTCAGGAAAAGCGACGCAGGTAGAGTTGCTCCGCTCCTTCCTGGAAAAGAAAAACATCCCTCATATTGCTTTTGATTTTCCTCGTTATAAAGATACCTTTCATGCTAAAACAATCGCCAAATATCTCTCGGGTGAATTTGGTGATCCAACAAAACAGAATCCTTATCTAGTTTCTTTAGCCTATGCCTTGGACAGATTAACTAGCCGTGAAGAAATTTATTATGCTCTGAACGATGATAAAATTGTTTTGGCCAACCGTTACGTTACTTCCAACAAGGCTCATCAAGCGGCTAAGTTACCGCTAAAGAAAAGAGGGCTGTTTTTTTCGTGGATAGATGAGTTAGAGTATTCGGTAAACAAAGTACCTAGAGAAGACCTGGTGGTATTCCTTTATGTTCCGTTCGAAGTTTCGATGAGATTGGCTAAAGAACGAGAAAGAAAACTGATAAGCGGAAAACCCGACCTTCACGAAGGAAACCCCCGCTACCAAAGGCAGGTTGAGAAAACTTATTTGCAACTAGCCAAAAGCCCTACTTGGATTAAAATTGATTGTTTTCATAATGGTCAGTTGCGAACGAAAGGGGATATCCACCGCGAAATCGTTAAGAACTTAAAGAAAAAGAAAATTTTAAGTACTTGATAGGCTGCCTGATCTTTGTTAAAATGAGCGTTCTTATGAGTCATATACCAAATATGAAAGAGTTGCTAGAAGCAGGTGCTCATTTTGGGCACCGTTCTAATAAATGGAATCCAAAAATGCGTCCCTTTATTTTTGCGCAAAGAGACGGCATTCACGTTATTGATTTGGAAAAAACCGCTCCTCTTCTTAAGAAAGCCTGTGAGTTTTTGAAAAAAGTTGCTGATGCTAACGGTATAATTATTTTCGTGGCAACAAAAAGACAGGCTCAAGGTATTGTTAAAGAAGCAGCGGAAAGTGCGGGAGCTATGTATATGGTTAAACGCTGGCTAGGTGGTCTTTTAACCAATTTTGATTCTGTTAAAAAAACAATTAGGAAATTATCCGATATGGAGGAAACTCTAAAAGAGGCGGCGCAGAACCAAACCCTTACTAAAAGAGAGCAGGTTCTTTTGCAAAAAGAAATTAAGAAACTTGAAACGGTGGTGGGAGGAATAAGAAATTTAGATAAATTGCCAGATGCTTTGTTTATTGTGGATAGCAAAAAAGAACAAAACGCAGTTTTAGAAGCCCAAAAAACCTCGGTTCCAACAGTAGCTTTAGTAGATACAAACGGTGATCCAACAAAAATAACTTACCCAATTCCGATAAATGACGACGCCATAAAATCGATTTCCGTTGCGGTTGCCGCGATTTCTGATGCGGTTAGAGACGGTTATGGTATTGGTAAGAAAAAACCAGTGACAGAGAAGATCAGTGAAACCAAAGAAATAAAGAAAACAGCCAAACTTGAAAACACCGGAGCAAAAAAAGTTAAAAAGGTTAAAATTAAAACGAGTAAATCTAAAGCAAAGACTAAACCAAAGCGCACTAGTAAATCTAAAAAATAAGAAAATGAGTAAAATTACCGCTACAGTGGTAAAAAAATTAAGAGACGAAACTGGAGCAGGGGTGATGGTCGCAAAGACCGCTCTTGAAGAGGCGCAAGGCGATTTTGAAAAAGCTAAAGAGATTTTAAGAAAAAAAGGTGGAGAAGTAGTTTCAAAAAAGGCGGCCCGCCAAACCGCCGAAGGTTTAATTGAAACCTATGTTCACGTTGGCGGAAAAATAGCCGGGGTTGTAGAACTAAATTGCGAAACTGATTTTGTAGCTAGAACTGATGAATTTAGACACTTAGCCCGAGAACTTGCCATGCAAATTGCTGCCATGAACCCGCAAACAGTTGATGAACTACTTACCCAAGAATATATTAGGGATCCAAACCGCAAAATAGGTGATTTAATAAAGGAAGTAATTGTTCGTACTGGTGAGAATATTAAGGTTGGAAAGATAGCCCGTTTTTCGCTTTGATTTAATTAAAAATGGAAGATATTTTTAATAAACTGGCCGCGAAAATAGATAAAACTTTAGAATTCTCAAAAGAAGAACTTTCTTTTGTGCGAACCGGACGGGCAAATCCCCTATTAATCGAAGGTTTAAAAGTAGAGGCTTATGGGACTTTTATGAACTTGCGCGAATTAGCGACTATTTCCGCTGCTGCACCACAAATTCTTTATATTACTCCTTGGGACCAAACAAATATTGAACCAATAATTAAGGCTTTGCAAACTAGTAACTTAAATCTTCTAGGTTCGGAAGAAGGCGGCGTAATTAGAGTCCCTATACCTCTGCTCTCGCGGGAGCGCCGAGAGGAGTTAGTTCGCCTTATTGGTGAAAAGGTTGAAAACGCAAAAATTTCTATAAGACAAAGCCGTCATGAAGCAATTGAAGAACTAGAAAGAAGGGAAAAGGCGCATAAAATAACCCAGGATCAGAAATTTAGAGGGAAAGAGCGGGCCCAGAAATTAGTGGATGAAGTAACTACCAAAATAGAAAACCTTCATAAACAAAAAGAAAACGAACTAAGAGAGATTTAAAAAACTATGACCTATTTATTTTCCGGTTTTATTTTCATTGTAATACTAGCGATTCTAATTTTTGTCCATGAACTTGGTCATTTTTTGGCCGCAAAACTCTCTGGTGTTAAAGTAGAGGAGTTTGGTTTTGGCTTTCCACCCCGAATTTTTGGAAAAAAGTATGGGGAAACAATTTACTCAATAAACGCAATACCGGCTGGTGGATTCGTAAGATTGACAGGCGAGGATGACAATTCTAGTACGGCCGATCCCCGCAGTTTTGCCGCCAAAAAACCCCTACTTCGTGCCGGAATGCTTTTGGCCGGGGTTTTCATGAACGTAGTCTTAACTTTAGTAACCTTTAGTATTCTTTATACAATTGGTGGTCCCATTGATACTGGTAAAGTCTTGGTAACCTCTGTTGCTAAAGACTCTCCTGCGGAAAGTTCTGGCTTAAAGTCGCAAGACTTAATCAATGAGATTGATGGTAAAAAACTTTCTGGGCCAAGTGAACTAGGTCTGAAAGTAAAACAACTTGCTGGTTCACAAGTTTCCTTAAAATTAGAGCGAGGCAACGAAACTTTGGTAGTTACTCTTATTCCTAGAGCTTCTCCACCCTCTGGTGAGGGGCCAGTTGGAATAACAACTGCCCCCAATATAATCTCAAAATCCTACCCCTTCTGGCAGGCGCCGGTAGTTGGAAGTCTCCAAGCTTTAAAATTCACTAGTGCAATGTTGGGGGGATTACGAGATTTAGTCGCCGATTTATTTACCCGAGCACAGGTACCTCAAGATATTGGTGGAGTAGTAAGGATTGGTTATGTAACTCATCTTGCCGCTCAAGCCGGTATCTTGGCTATTTTACAGTGGGTCGGTTTACTTAGTTTAAATTTGGCGATTATAAACGCCTTACCAATTCCCGCTTTAGATGGAGGTAGATTAGTTTTTGTTTTGATAGAAGCCGCAACTAAAAAGAAAGTACCAGCAAAGTTTGAAAGAATTATTCATTCAGTTGGTCTGGCTCTTCTTTTATTACTAGTGGTGATTATCACTTACAATGATATTATCTTTCTTTGGGTCAATACCAACTTTGGTAAGGGACTCCGAGAACTTTTGCCTTTCTTTTAAAAAACTTCTATACTGGTAGCTATGCGCTTAAGTAGGCTCTTTCCCAAAACTTTAAAAGAATTCCCCAAAGACGAATCTTCAATCAACGCTCGTTTTCTTATCAAGGCTGGTTTTATTAGTAAGGAAGTTTCTGGTGTTTATAACTACTTACCCCTCGGTTTAAAAGTACTGAATAAAATTACTAATATTGTCAGAGAGGAAATGAACAATAGTGGCGGTCAGGAGATCTTACTAGCTGCTTTGCAAAATAAAGAAAATTGGGAGAGAACCGGTCGCTGGGAAGCTTTCGATGCGCTTTTTAAACTAAAGAGTCGCTACGATACGCAGTATGCTATTGGTCCAACCCATGAAGAAGTTTTGGTACCAATTGTTAAACAAGCAATTTCCTCTTACAAAGATTTACCTCTTTATCTTTATCAAATTCAAACTAAGTTTCGAGATGAGCCTAGGGCTAAGGCAGGACTACTGCGGGGAAGAGAGTTTTTAATGAAAGATCTTTACTCTTTTCACACTGATGAAAAAGACATGGAAGGCTACTACGAAACTATGAAGGGTTCTTACAAGAAGATCTTTAAAAGAGCCGGTTTAGAGGCAATTGAAACAAAAGCCGGCGGCGGAACTTTTAGTGAATACTCGCACGAATACCAAGTTATAACTTCTGATGGTGAGGACGAAATAATCTATTGCCCGGGGGGGGATTTTTCGGAGAACACCCAAATTGCGAAAGTAGTTGCGGGAAAAATGTGCGATTTGGGGCACGGTCCATTAAAAAGAGTAAGAACAATTGAGGTTGGGAACATTTTTCCGCTTAAAGATAAATTTTCTAAAGCTTTCAACCTTACCTTTAAAGATAAAGGAGGCTCTGAAAAACTCGTAATAATGGGTTGCTATGGTATTGGTATTAGTCGTTTGCTGGGGGCAATTGTCGAAGTGCACCACGACCCTAAAGGAATTATTTGGCCAGAAAGCGTCGCCCCGTTTTCGGTGCATTTGCTAACAATCAACAACCAACAACCAACGATTAAAGCGGCTAATGAAATTTACGAAAAACTTACTAAAAAAGGGGTTGAAGTCCTTTACGATGACCGTGACGAAAGTCCTGGCGTAAAATTAGCCGATGCCGATCTGATAGGGATTCCAACCCGGCTGGTTGTTAGTGAGAAGACGTTGAAGGAAGATGCGGTGGAAAGAAAAGAACGTGGTAGTGACAAGGTAACGCTTGTCAAAATCGACAAGCTCTAGACCATAAGTCGGAGGGAGATAAATGGCTACTCGTACCCAAACAAAAACTTATGCGGAACGTTCTGCGGAAACGATAGGAAAGCTTGTCGCTGCCGCGAGGAGTCTTTTTGGGGAGAGGGGGTTTGAAGCGGTGACGGTAGATGACATCGTCGTGGAAGCAGGGATGAGCAAAGGCGCGTTTTACCACCACTTTGGTAGCAAGGACGACATATTGGAACATGTGGTTGATGAGATTCTTAGAGAGAGGCCGGAGTTAGAGGAATATCGACAGAAGATTACTGATCCTGACATTAAAATTCTTATTGAGTCCGCTCTCGCTCTGATACCCTAATAAGTATTGGTTTGCACTGTAAGAGGCTAGATTCTAGCCTCTTTCCTTTTTGTAATAAAAATAACTAAGTAATTAACAAGTCCACGCTTGAATATTTACTAGTATACCAGTATACTGGTATTTATGCCGAGAGCGTCTAAGCAACGGTTGGAAACGCAAGTTTGGGAGCAAATTCATAAAACCCTAGTGGAGGTTATTTCCAGTCATAAAGTAAGCGATTTAAAAAAATTCCTGTTTGAGTTTTTAACAAATGAAGAAAAGGTGATGTTGGCCAAAAGACTTACTTTGTACATTATGTTACTTTCTGGATATTCTGACACAGAAATAAAAGAAGTACTAAAAATGAGTTATGAGACTGTAAGGACAGCGCGGAGTTTAATGACAACTAAAAGTAAACAATTTAAAGACAGCTTAACCGAGTGGGCGAAAGAACCAACCCAAGAAAAGGCTCCAAACCGTTTACTAAGAATGATCGAGCCTGCACTGTCAGCAAAAGGGGATATGAAAGCAAGAGCTAAGCTTACCTCAGGGAATTATTAGTATATGAATTAAATGGACCTTGAAGAAACTCTAATTCAGAAAATTGAGAGTTTAGGACCTATTCGCTGGACTCGCTCTTTTGGTTGGATCGGTGCCCATACAGAAGACAAATTCTTTTGTGGATACAAGGTAATTGACGAAAATTATTTGCATATACTATTGATACTTTCGCCAGTAGATTTTGATAAAGCCCTTGAAAGTGGTGATTTTGAAAAATTCGAATTCGGAAAAACCTGGGTGGAGGGCGAAGTAGGAAGTGAAGAAGAGACGGAAGCAGTGTGGCCCTTTATTATTTCCGCTCACCGCTTCGCCAAAGAGCGGAAAAAATCCCCAAAAAGAAAATAGTGAAATATTCTGGTTCTTGTGTTATAATCCCGCAAAATCCGAATAAAAGGAGGAGATCGCGATGGGAGCGGATATCAGTGTTATCGATGAAAAATGGGAGCAGATTAAAGATCGCCTAAGCGGTGCGGAACCAGATCTCAATGGAAATTATCTTATTCAACACGGAAGAACTCGACTAATACTAACGAAAATTGGCACTTCGGTCATGCTTGTGACTGTGCGAACAGGAGATTACGTAGCTATTGGGGGGCCTATTACTTTACTTGGTCTGATGAATATCGCACTCGAAGAGCCGAGCAAAATTACCTTTACTTTTGAACCCATTCCTGGGTTTAGGTCAGAATTATACATATATGCCAACGCTACATATGATTTTCGTGGACCTAGGCCAAGTCAGTAGATATATTTTGGCAAACCAGAGAAAGGTAACCAAATCATTCGACTCCCGTTTGGAGAAACCCGGCGGGAGTTTTTTATATTGCTCTATTTGACAATAAAAGTTAAAATCGGGGGATGGTTACAAATAGTCGAACCATTGACCTACATACCCATACAGTTTTTTCTGACGGAGCGCTTTCACCAGGCGAACTAGTTCAAAAAGCTAAAGAGGTGGGGTTAGCGGCAATTGCCATTACTGATCATGATAATATCGATGGTTTGGAAAAAGGAATAGCCGTTGCTAAAAAATTTGGCGTTGAGTTGATCCCGGGAGTAGAAATTACGAGTTACCCAGACACGACTCAAGAATTTCATTTTCTGGGATTTTTTGTTGACTGGAAAAACAAATCCTTTCAAAAAACTTTGAAGAGCTTTCAGGAAGAGCGAAGAAAAAGAGCCGAAAAAGTGATCAACAATCTAAATTCTTTTGGTTACCAAATAGATTTTGTCGATCTAAGATTTTTGGCGAGAGGAACGATTGTCCAACCCCATATTGCTTGGTTGGTCATAAACGATACCCAAAATAGAGATAAATTAATAAGAGATTTTGGCAAAATTCCCACAACCGGAGATTTTATTGTCAAATATTTAATACCGGGTGCACCTGCCTACGAGCCAAGAGAAACAATAGTGCCAAAAGAGGCAATTGAGTTGATTCACGCTGTTCGTGGAATCGCAATTTTAGCCCATCCTTGTTGGAGCCTAGCTAAGAAACAAGAGAGTGAAATCATTTTTAATGAAGATTATCTCTCTAATCTAATTAAATTTGGGTTAGACGGGCTTGAAGTTTATGCTCATCGTGAAACAGAGGCCGATACAAAACTTTGCGTGAAACATTTCGAAAAAACCTGCCAGAAAGAAAACTTACTTATTACTGGCGGCAGTGATTACCACGGTTTTGGATCGGCTGGTAAAGCCCTTGGGTTCACCGATTTCTATTTAAAGGTACCTTACGAAGTGTTAGAGAATTTAAAATCCAAAATTTAAGTTGAGGGTATTAAATTAATTTGTTATTATAAGATCATGAAAGATTGTATTTTTTGTCAGATTGTAAGCGGGAAATTAGAGACAGATATTGTTAAGAAAAGCAAAAACGTAGTCGCCTTTAATGATGTAAACCCAAAGGCAAGAGTCCATATTTTAGTGGTGCCAAGAGAGCATTTAGATACTTTTCTATCAATCAAAAATGAGCATGCTTGGCTGTTGCAAGAGATGGTTGAAATAGTGCAAAATATAATTAAGGAAAAGAATATAGAAAGCGCCTACAGGGTAGTGTTTAATGGGGGAAAGTATCAACATATCCCGCATTTGCATTGGCATCTGGAAGGGGATTAATCCTTGAGAGGAGGTGCATTTTCAAGTGACCAAAGTTGTAGCGCACGAAGGTGAACCAGTTGAAGTTTTAATTCGAAAATTTAATAAAAAAGTTGCTATGGACGGTATTCTTGATGAGCTAAAGAAACGAGAATTTTACGAAAAACCCTCGGTTGTTAAAAAACGAGAGGAAGCTTATCGTGCCCGCAAAACCTTCCGTAAGAATGAGTTTTAAGATATATGTTAATGTTGAGCCGCGTTATAAACTAAAAAGAAAAGAGCTAAGAAACTTTCTTGAGAAAGTTTTGACTGCTTTAGAAATTAAAGGAAAGACGCAAGTTAACTTAAGTATAATTGGTGATCGGAAAATGAGGCTTCTTAATAGAAAGTATCGGGGAATTGATAAAACCACAAATGTTCTTTCCTTCTCCCAAAACGAAAACGTAAAAACGCAAGTTAAATCTTTAAAAAAAGAAATAGAATATCTTGATTTAGGTGATATTGTAATTTCTTACCCGCAGGCGCTAGCAGAAGCAGTCAAAGAAAATGTTTTAGTTGAGCAAAGAGTCAATTTTTTAGCAATTCACGGACTTTTGCATCTACTGGGTTACGATCACGAAAAACCCGCCGAAACCGCCCAGATGGAATCCCTCGAAAACCAAATCCTCGCCTCAATAAAATTTTAGCTACCAAGACCGGGTCTTGAGTTCGCCTGATTAATTATAATGGGGCAAAATTTGCTCGAGCGGAAATTTGTCGTGAATTAGCTTCGTCAAAAGGTTAACGAAATTACTGGTAACTTGAAAAAAGAAGGCCCCAAGGGAGTTTGGGGCCCGCTGCGGCAGATTCGAGTTTAATGTTAGGCCGGCGCTTGCGGCAACGCTACCTGGAGGCCGAAAAATTCTAGAACGTCGAGAGGGACAGTGCAGTGTACAAAATCCTTTGATGCTCCTCTCTCGCCCCATTGATGAGAGACGAAAGTTACTTTGTCTCCTTCTACCTTTACACAGTCTATTCCTAGGATCTTGCTGTTCGCACCGTCGCCGTTATCGTACCGAATGACACTAGCACCCACAAAATTTGGTGGTAGGACACATTTGCTGATACATGGTTGGCACAATTTTATCACAACCGGTTGAAAAAAAGTAGGGAAGTAGTTAAGCTGTTAGTTATGAAATTAGTAGTTGGTTTGGGAAATCCGGGGAAAAAATATGCAAGAAACCGGCACAACGTTGGGCTTATGGTTTTGGACGAAATTATCAAAACCTACGTAGTAAGCCCTCATATCAATAAAAAATTCGAAGCGATTTTGTATTTTTTAGATAAAAATAGACTTCTGGTTAAACCCCAAGCTTTTATAAATGATTCTGGCAGGGCGGTAAAAAAGATAATTAATTTTTATAAAATCGAGCTAAAAGATTTTTTAGTAGTGCACGATGATGTTGATTTAAAATTTGGTCAGATCAGACTTCAATTTGCGCGAGGTTCTGCTGGTCATAAAGGAGTCGAATCAGTAATAGAAGAGCTTGGGTCAGTGGAGTTTAATCGTGTACGAATAGGTATTGGTCGCCCTCCGGCAGCTGCCGGACCAATTGAAACAGATGATTGGGTTTTGCAAAACTTTTCTGAAAGTCCAAAAGCGGTCCAAAAACTAATCGAAGGTGCTGCCCAAGCAGGTACCAACTGGCTTAAAGAATAATAAATTTTTTTAATTTTACATTTTCAATTTTGAATTATAATTATAATGCCCCATTAATTTTAAAATGGGGTTTTTGCCTATGGAAAAAGAAGGATTAACGTTAAACTTAAATCAAAAAATTGAAACGCAAGATTTGATTACAAAATTAGTAGATTTAGGCTATGAAAATATCCAAACCTCTACCCCAAACAAAGAAGGAGAATTCGGTCGTAGAGGAAACCTAATTGATATTTGGCTAGAAAGATACAAATTACCGGTGCGGGTTGATTTAATTAGTAACAAAATTTAAAACTTATATTTGTTCAATTATCTTACTCAAATTAAGGTAAAAAACCTTAAAGAAATATACATTGTTCCTTACGGGGTTACCCCAAAACTTGTTCCTAAATGGACAAAGAAGGTCACGTTTCCTTCTGGTGGAGGTAAAATTGAAAGACTATTTTTATCAGAAATAGAAGCAGGAGATTTAGTAGTCCATATCGATCACGGGATCGGAAGGTTTTTAGGTGTGACGGACGAACTTGAACCGTCCTTTACAACTTCTCAAACTCGCCTTCCGCCTTCGGCGGAACCGGCCTTCGCGCTAGAAAAATACGAGCGAAAAGCTGAAATGATACGTACGCGCGAAAGTCTGGCTCAGACAAGTGAGAAGGTTGATAAAGTCCAACCCCACGTTCGCCCTTTTTTGATTGTGGGATACGCCAAAGGCGATAAGCTTTACGTGCCGGTGGAACAAATCGAGCGGCTGACAAAATATATCGGAGTCCCAGTTTATAAACCAAAATTGGCTACTTTAGGGGGAAGCGGTTGGGAAAAAATCAAACAAAAAGTAGCGCAATCGCTGTTAGAAGTGGCTCGCGATCTTTTGCTTCTTTATGCTAGACGGGAAATAGTCAGCCGAACACCTTATTCACTGGATACTCTTTGGCAAAAGGAACTAGAAACCTCCTTTGAATACCAAGAAACTGCCGATCAATTAAAAGCAACAAGAGAACTAAAGAGAGATTTAGAGGGGTATAGGCCAATGGACCGAATTTTAATTGGAGATGTTGGTTTCGGTAAGACAGAAGTTGCTGTACGGGCTTCTTTTAAAGTGATTCAGAGTGGTAGACAAGTGGTCGTTCTTGTGCCAACTACGATTTTGGCCGCTCAACACTTTCAGCTTTTTTCAGAGAGGCTAAAAAGTTTTCCGGTTAAGTTAGAGATGCTTTCCCGTTTTCGTGACGAAAAAGACCAAAAGATTATTGTGGAAAAGCTAAAGCAAGGGAGTATCGACCTGGTCATTGGTACAAGACGGCTTCTTTCACCAGATGTACAGTTTAAAAATCTCGGACTTTTGATTATTGATGAGGAACATCGTTTTGGGGTAGCCGCTAAGGAAAAATTAAAGAGTCTGCGTACGAGTCTCGATGTACTTTCGATGAGTGCTAAACCTATTCCAAGGACCTTACATATGTCTCTCGCCAATTTGCGCGATATTTCGGTGCTGAAAGAAGCACCGGAAGGACGCCAACCAATTAAAACATTTGTTGGCGAAACGAATCAAAAAAAGGTGAAAGAAGCGATTAGTAAGGAACTATCCCGAGGCGGACAGGTATATTATGTGTTTAATAATGTCGCAGCTATTGCCAGAAAAGCGGTGGGGGTTGCGAGTTTAATCCCCAAAGCAAGAGTGGTCTATGCTCATGGACAGCAAAGAGAGCCAGAACTCGCGGCGGTAATGGAACAATTTTATTCGGGGAAGGCAGACGTGTTGGTTTGTACTACCATCATTGGATCTGGTCTTGATATGCCAAACGTAAATTCGATTCTTATCGAAGATGCGCATCGTTTTGGATTAGCAGATTTACATCAACTTCGTGGTAGAGTCGGACGAAGCGCGCGACAAGCTTACGCCCACCTTTTTTATCCAAAGGGTTATGTACCGACTGGTAGTGCGTTTGAGCGGTTGGCAATAATTGGAGAGAAAACAGAATTTGGGGCAGGTTTCAAGATTGCCAAAAAAGATTTAGAAATCCGTGGGGCCGGGAATTTGCTGGGAACAGCCCAAAGTGGTAATATCAGCCTCGTCGGGTTTGAACTTTATCTGCAACTACTTTCCCAAGCAGTTGAAAGAATAAAACAAGGAGGGAGGAGATAATGGTCTTTTGGAGGGAAGTAGGCGAAGTTCCTGAAGGTTTTATAAGTCTTGATGTGGCGGTTTTTTCTATGACGGATCGAATAAGGGCAGTTGATCCAAATTTTCGGTTCGGTACTATCTATTTTGAAGTATGCATCTGCCTTAAGAAAGTACATTTTAGGACACCGCTTGCAGTGTGTTCAAGTTAAAAGGCGACTATATGTTCTAAGGGAAGAAATTGCCCCGTTATTTTTTTCTGGTAGAAAAGGAGAGATGACGAAAATAGAACAACGAGATCCTTAACCCAGTCTTTCAAGGTAAGAAGGCTGGGTCTTATTTTTTGGAAATCTTTCTCTCGCCTAAAATGACCCAACCATCTTCGTGTTCTCCACGATCATCATGATGGGTGTTATGCAACAATCCACCATATTTGTTCCAGACAAAGGTACCGCGGACCTCTACAACATCACCAATTTTTACTGGCACTCGATAAGCTCTTTCTAAATTATGCGCCACCAGCACAGTATGACCAGAATGCACTTCGACGATAAATCTTTGATGAGGGGAAACTCCGGTGTCATCCTCTAAAACTTCTTTAACCTTTCCCTTTGCGGCTAAAACAACATTGTCCAATTTCTTATAAAAGGCTTCTTCGACTGTTGGTTCCATAGGGAAATTATGGGAATTGACAACATAAATGTTACAGGTGGTTATTAGCAGGTGTCAAGCAATGGGTTGTTTTTAGAAAAAAGGGGGTTTAAAATAATTGTTGTGGTTCTTTACCGAAAGTACCGACCTCAAAAAATTTCGGAAATTATTGGTCAGCCGTCTATAACGGAGAGTCTTTTAAAAGCGCTTCAGGGAGGAAAAATCTCCCACGCTTATCTCTTTACTGGTTCAAGAGGTACCGGTAAAACCTCTCTGGCTCGGATTTTAGCTAAAGCAATTAATTGTCAAAAGGTAGCTACCAAGGATGAGCAAATAAGAAAATTTGGTGAACCTTGTAATAACTGCAGTACTTGCAAGGCGATAACCGAAGGTCGGTATTTAGATTTAATTGAAATTGATGCCGCTTCCAATCGCGGTATTGATGAGATTAGGGATTTGCGGGAAAAAATAAAACTTTCTCCAATCCAGGGCGAGTACAAAGTTTATATTATCGACGAAGCTCATATGTTAACTACCGAAGCTTTTAATGCTTTGCTTAAAACCCTTGAAGAACCACCACCACATGGTATATTTATTCTCGCCACTACCGAACCTCATAAATTACCTCTTACTATTGTCTCTCGAACCCAAAGATTTGATTTTAAAGTTGCTAGTGAAGAGGATATCTTAGAAAAGCTAAAACTTATTAGCACGTGCGAAAATTTTAAGATCGAAGAAGAAGGCTTAAAGCTTATTGCTAAAGCCGCTACTGGTGCCTATCGAGACGCTGAAGTTATTTTGGAAAAAATCTCAGCTGTTAATCCGCAGGCTTCACTTGCGCAAGTAGAAAAAATATTAGGAAAAAACTTAGTTAATTCTGTAGAATTTCTTAATCTAATACTTTCCGGAGAGGTAAAGAAAGCTTTTTCGCAAATACAGGAATTACAGAGTAGGGGCGGCAATTTAAGAGTTTTAGTTGAGGAAATTCTAGAGGTTTTACGAAAAATACTTTTGGTTAAGAAAGGAGCCGACGATTTAATCGAAGATAAAAAAACCTCTGATTTCGAAAAAATAAGGAACATATCCGAGTCCATCAGTGAGGAAAAATTGCTAAAAATGATTAATTTATTTACTCAAGGATTGGAAGGCCTGAAAACCGCGATAATTCCCGAACTTCCTCTTGAAGTAGCGATTGTGGAGGCGACAATGACAAGAACAGAAACGCAAACAAAACCCGATCTGCAAGCCAAAACAAATGTTGAATCGGTAATTAATTTAGAACCTGCTCAAGCTATCGAAGAAGCTACTGATAAGGAAAATGAAGGAGAAAAAAGGGCCAAAAGCAAAAAGGGTTTGAGTATTGAAAAAATAAAAGATAAATGGAGCCAAGTCTTAAGAGCAACCAAAGACCATAATCCCTCTTTAGAAGCACTTCTACGTGATGGCGTACCCCTTGGTTTTGAAGATGGTACGTTACTTTTAGAATTCAATTACCTCTTTCATAAAGACAAAATCGCGGATCGAAAAAACAGAGAGTTTTTGGAAGGGATTTTAGCGGATATCTTCAAAATCCAAATTTTGTTAAAATGTATTTTAAGAGAAAAAACAGCGGTAAAAGTAAAACCAATTAAAAAAGCGGAGGCTCCCGAAACCGATATTAAAAAAGAGGATAAGGATCCTCTTGATTTAGCGGTTGATTTTTTTGGAGAAGGTTAAAGGAGCAATGTGTTTGATAAGATAAAGCAACTTTACGAGCTAAAAAAACAAGCCGATGTCCTAAAAAAAGAACTTGAGAGTGAAGTTTTGGATATTGAATCTGGTGATTATAAGGTGCGGATAAATGGTAATCAAAAAATAATCAGTTTAGAAGTACCAGCCGATTTTGATACCAAGAAATTACAGGAAGTTCTTAACAAGGCAATACAAGAAGCCCAAAAAGCCGCGGCAAAACGTATGCAAGGTAGCTTGGGTCTCGGCAACCTCCAAGAATTCCTCAAAGGTTAAACTCTCTTACTAGACTAAATATTGGTCTTTGGTCTAATTTCGAAGAAATTAAGCATTTTATATGCTATAATGTAAGAGTATGAAGCTTCCCAAGGCAGTAGTAAATCTTATTTCCCAATTTGAAAGACTTCCAGGAATTGGACCAAAAACATCCCAGAGACTAACCTACCACTTTTTGTACGCTCCAGCCGAAATCGCCCAAAATTTAGCTAGCGCTCTTTTAGAATTAAAAGAAAAAACAACAACCTGCCAAACTTGCTTTAATATTACCGAATCTTCTCCTTGTGATATTTGTTCTTCAAGCGAACGAGCGCGCGAGATTTTAATGGTTGTAGAAGAACCGCTTGATGTTTTGGCACTAGAAGCCTCACGTTCTTTTGATGGTTTATACCATGTTCTTGGAGGAGTAATTACGCCTTTGCAAAATGTTGGACCAGATGATTTGCGTATTAAAGAGCTGCTTTCAAGGCTTAAAGGTGATAGTGTTAAGGAGGTAATTTTAGCCACAAACCCTACTTTGGAAGGAGAAGCAACCGCTCTTTATCTACGAAAACAAATCTCGTTCCTGCGGATTAAAACTACAAGAATCGCGCGAGGGTTGCCAGTGGGTGGGGATTTGGAATACGCTGATCAAGTGACATTAATGCGGGCGGTTGAGGGCAGAAGAGAGTTTTAAAACGCTAAGAATGGGTAGTAGTAGCAGGATAATAATTGGGTTGGTAGGGACTTTGGGAGCGGGAAAGAGTACGGTTGCAAAATATTTAGAGACATTAGGATTTAAACCTTTTAGACTTTCAAATGTGATCAGGGAAAAGTTTAAAAACCGGACATTGAAAAGAAACACTCTTCAAAACAGCGGTAATAAGTTGCGAGAAAAGTACGGAACAAGCTACCTAGCCAAAAAAACCTTAGAGAAAATCGAAGAAAAGGGGATAAAAAAAGCGGTTGTAGATGGGATTCGTAATTTAGGCGAGTTTGAATATTTTTCTTCAAAAAGTAACTTTTACTTAATTTCAGTTAGTGCTCCCGCGAAAATCCGCTACTTTCGGCTGAAAGCTAGAAAAAGTGAAACCGACCCAAAAACCTGGCGGCAATTTCAAGAAATGGAAAAAAGAGATTTAGATGAAAAACTTTATTTTGGGCAGCAAACTAAAAAAGTAATTCAAAAAGCAGACTTTTCTATAAAAAATACGAATCTTGGCCAACTTTATCAAAAAGTTGATAGAATTTTAAAAACTTTACCATAAACGATGAGCATCTTAGAGAAATTAAAAGAAGACGAAATCGACGCCTTGAAAAAGAGTGAGCAGTTGAAACTTAATACGTTGCGGTTTTTAAAAAGCGCTGTTCACAACGAAGAAATCGCGGCTGGAAAAGCAGCAACCGACGAAACCGCTGTTAAAATTATTCAAAAACAAATAAAGCAGTGCCAAGAGTCTATTGAAGGTTTTAAAGCCGGAAATCGAGCGGATTTGGTTGAGAAAGAAACCGCCGAGCTTGAAATTTTGAAAAGTTATTTACCAAAAAGAGTATAATAAAACTACACATCTAAAATATTCTGCCCGTTGAGGGTGTGTATTTTTGTTTGCCCCGCAAAAATCGCGCCGAGAGCCGTGTATGAATAATACTGAAAAGGCGAACGGCAAGGTTTAGTGGGGTGGGGAGGTGATAAAAAGTGTTTACGATTTTTGGCAAAAAATGGCGAAATGCAGAAACAAAACTAGCCGATGCTATCACCCGATTAGCGGGCAGTATGTTTTTTGTTTATGTTCATATAGCTTGGTTTGTTTTGTGGCTGCTTTTTGCTAACAGAATTGGCGATGCGTTTCCTTTTGGTCTTCTGACGATGGTTGTTTCCCTGGAAGCGATTTTCCTAGCCACCTTTATAATGGTTGCCCAAAACAGGCAAGCTGAAATAGCCGAACAGCGGGCAATTGAGGAAGATAAAGAAGAAGAAGAAACCGAAGAGCGCCTAGAGGATATTGCCGAGGAATTTGATACTTTGCAAAAAGATCTTGATGAGATGAAACAATTGATTGAGAAAATGGAAAAAAGACAAGCCGAAAGAACCAACATCCCTCTTGATTTACCCCAAAGAGAGGATAAGTAATAGGATTCTTTGTAATTAGATCCATTCGCTAGCCGCTCAAGTATTTAGGTACTCTAACATGCTACGTTTTGTTAAACATTATCTAAGTTCATACCACCTGTGGTGTCTTTACCTAGATTAACAGAAAGGACACAAAATAAATCGATCGCATAAATCTGTGACCCACCAAATCCAATACTAAAGTTGTGCCTAAGTGTCCGACTGGAAGCTAACTTTTGGGAAGAAAAAGCGAGGTGCCGCAAGAAAACTGTAGCTTCCCCACGGCACCAGAATGTTGGTTGTTCGAACAATTTCACCTTCTTCTGTCCTGGTAGACCAATAACCAGGAAAGAAAAGTTACTAAGACCGCTGTAAGCGCTATTGCTCCGTAGAAGAATGGCACGCTCCAGTAATTGCTACTGAGGTTTACTGTGACGGTTTGGTTCTCTTGGTCAATGGTGTAGTCGCTGATACGCTGACCGAAGCCAGCCTCGGCGAGGGTTACTTCGGTCTTTAAGCCATTTACTTCCGGGTCTGTTGCCTCCCGGAGATAGATGAGCTTAAGATGGCTACTCTTTTCGATGAAGAGATCAGGCTCGACGATACCAAGCTGGCGGAACTCTTCCACCGAGATCGTGGTCATCCCGCTGATGGAAAAGTCGGTGGTTTTGATGACTCTAGCGTCATCAGGCAACCATACCTGGCGAGTTATCGTCTCCG
>Ga0209542_10005127_pt1 | contig 26463 bp, 26 predicted proteins | sample RifCSPhighO2_01_FD_184028 | JGI IMG/M metagenome (GOLD analysis project Ga0209542, IMG submission 184028) | Soil microbial communities from Rifle, Colorado - Rifle CSP2_plank highO2_0.1 (SPAdes) (version 2) | ecosystem: Environmental > Terrestrial > Deep subsurface > Rock core/Sediment ...
GGTAGTAAGCCCAAAACCGCGCTAAGTAGCTTTTCATTTGGTTCAACATTTTGTATGCTATGTCCACAACGTTCCCCTTGTCGTTAGTTCGTGGCAAAACCTTTCTTTCGAGGTTGTAAATTAGCCCTAGTTTGGTGGTTCGAAGTTTTTTGTTTGCGTCCACGAACACACCTTCGGGAAATACAAGCTTTTGGAATTGGGGTTTGAGCTCTCGAGGCAGATCAAACCAAGTGCGACTAAGGTTGGCTATGAATGTGGTGGCATAAATAACTGCCGTCTCAATATCAAACTTCTCAATCTTTATTCGAGTTCTCTAGTTGTAGAAGTTGCTTTCGATGTTTATCCTCTGGCTGAATTATAAATGCGAAGAGCCCCAGCCCCCGATCCGCCGATGAGTGGCGAGATGGGAACTGGGGCTCGGAAAGGCTAGCGATTGAGGGCGTTGACCGGCTGACCATCCTTGAGCAGACCGTCGACGTTGATGATCCCTCGACTCAATGCCTCGGTTCTGGCCAGGGTCGACGCTTGCATGGGGTCGTCGTGCTCCGTTGCGAAGACCACATCGACGCCCTTGCCGAACGAGTCGGTGCCACCGGTGTTGCGGAAGCTGAAGTGCTTGTCGCCGACCTTGTAGACGTGGACCTTCATTCCCTCACCTCCTTGTCGATGACGTGGATGACCGTGTTCGGATGCTTCTCGTCGATGACCACCTCGATGAACTTGGCGTTCGGGAACCAGCGGTTCATCATGTCGGCGAGGTTGTAAGCCAGGCCCATGAGCACCTGGGTGGTCCGCTCGGGCTTGGGGGTGAGGTTCGAGACTCGCACAAGGAAGTAGTCGCCGATACCCTTCTGCATCATGTCCTTTGGGAAGAGCACGGTCACGGCTTGGGGCCTCTCACGGGTGAGCTTGAGGGCGGTGATGCGTTCGATCTGCTCCCAGACATCGTCGTAGAGCCTCTCGAGGTCCTTCTGCTCCATGTCGGGCAGGAGCATGACTTCGATCACGGGCATGTTCTGATCCTCCTTCCGGCCGTCAAAGGCCTGTTTTACCAACCACTATGTTACACCAAAGCACTTGACTTTGTCAAGCATTTTTGCTAAGGTGCCAAACAGAGAAAGGAGACCTCTGCCATGCCATTGATAGAGATTTACCGGAAGTGGGACAAGACCGACTTGGCCCGCTCCGGAAACAACATCTCGGACGACAATGTACAACTTCTCGGAAGGTTGACTCGAGAGTTAGTAGCTCGAGAGTTGGACACCCCGGAAGAATCAGATGGACGACTGACGGTGAACGACATCGAGGTGCAAATTCGAGAAGGCTCACCCCTAGACCTCGACACCATGCCTCTGCAGATCATCGTCCATGCCAACGATTTCCCGGCTCGGCGAGCGAACCTCGACGAACGACGCAAACGAATCGCTAGCGAATTGCGGGAGCAAATTCCACAGCTCAAGGGAAACTGCTTCATCTGGATCTTGCTCCATCCAGCGTCGTTCGAGATGCTGTAGGAACAGGGAGGAGAAAATCATGCCGTGCATCAAGATCACCATTCCTTCACTAGCTCCGCACCATCCCACCCACCACCTCGTCGAAGCAGTCCAGAAGGCTGGAGCAAGTGTCGAGGAGCTCTCGCTCAAACCGGCAGATCTCTGGGTCTACGTCTACCCAGGCCAGATCGGTGGACCACCGGCCACACTGGTCGAGATCCTCGCCATCGAGAAGCCGGGGAGAACCTCTGAGGTGATGCAGAAGCTCGCCGAAGCGGTGGGCAAGGCAACCTACGAACACACGTCGCTCTATTGCAAGGGCATCGTCGTCTTCACCCACGGGTTGCAAAACACCAAGGCCGGTTTCTTTGAGATCGAGCCTCCCAAGGACTAGTCGTTCATCCGAACAAGGGGCCCGCTTGAGATAACATCAAAGGCGGGCTTCAACAATTTTATGCTAAACTTAGTTGATAAGTTATGGACATTCACGCAAAATACAACCACCGCTGGCACAGCTCTATAGTTAGGGCTTACAATTCACCCATAGATAGACTCGGGGTTATCGCTACTGCTCCCATCAAGAATGGCGAGATTATTTTCATGTATGGTGGAGTAATTATTCCAAGATCGGAGATACAGAACTACTGGAAGGAGATGGGTCATGTCGGCATACAGATTGAGGTTGACTTCTGGATATGCCCAACTTCACGAGAGGAGTTAGAAGTGCAGGGAGTCATCAATCATTCTTGCAAACCAAATACAGGTTTTAGCAATCAGGTTGCTCTCGTTGCTATTGAAGATATCGAGGTGGGTAAAGAAATAACATTTGACTACGCTTTCACTGAATCTTTTATGGAATCATTTGACTGCAACTGTGGCGAAGATGTGTGCCGGAGGAAGGTAACCCAAGATGATTGGCAGAGAAGGGATATCAGAGATAAATATCTCGAATTCTTCTCACCATACTTACGAGCGAAGCGATAGACCTTTAACGAGCATAAAAAGTTCGAACCTTTCTGAGCGTGATCTAGGGTAACTAAAGCGTACTCATGGCAGTTGAAAGCTTATGCCATGAGGCAAGCTCAATCACAATTTCAGGCCAAAGCAGAGCCACACCAAGGCCCCTGGCCCCCATGGTCTCCCGCCGCATTTGCAATGCGGAGGTAAGCGGTTCGAAACCGCTCGGGTCCATAATTATTTTTAGGACAACACTTTTTATGTGATACTCACAATATGCTTCAAGAATTCGGGACATGTCGCTCCTACGCTTTCAAGTGATTTATTAAAAATAGTTTCGTTCCCCATGGGCGGAAGAGCGTCTACTTCTAGTACATATGGACCGCGCTTAGTGAACATCATATCTACGCTTGAGTAGTCATGCATATGTAATGCCTTGTGCGCATGTATGGCTGTCTGCATAGCTAATTTTTTCTCACTTGCACTCAATCTTGCTGGACTGAATAAATAGTGCTCGCTAGTGGGACTGTATATTTCTAATTGGCTTCTATCTATTTCTATCGGTAGAAACGCGTAGAAGTCTTGATTACGAAAATTATTTACCACCACGCACTTAATCTCAATGCCTCGCAGGAGTTCTTCTACCAGTACACGTTTATATTTCATAAGCGCCCTAATCAACGCTTCTCCCAGATCGGGATAGGCTCGAACTATTTCCACGCCCTCAGATGCACTCCCGCCAATTGGCTTCACAACATATTGCCCACCTAATTCTCTGTGGATTATATCTGCGACCTCATATGGTTCACTTAATGTGCTCACAGATCGTCCTTCCGGCACACGCAAGCCTGCGCGAATAAGCAATTCCCGGGCTATATCTTTTCGCCAGCTATTCACAGCAGACATAAACCTCGGCCCGGTATATTGTACTTGCAATGGCTCGAGAATTTGCTGTACTCGTCCGTCTTCGCCATACTCACCATGCAAAGCATTTACGAATACGTCTATGTGTGGGGCGAGACGGTGTGGTTCTATTGGTACACCTCGCCTATGCCATGTACCCTCTTTGTCTACGAAAATATCTTCAACCGTATGAACTTGCTTTAAATGTTTGACTGCGTGCGCACCCGTAATAAGCGAGGTTTCGTAATCACTTGATGGTCCGCCACGTAATACTGCAATTCGCATGACTTAATTATAACCCACTTACCTCAATTTGCCTCTAATCAGTCTGTGATAATTAATAGCAAACCTATGAGCCTCTTGATTCACGAGCAAAATGTCGTGATGGTAATCTCGCACTATCTTGCTCTCGCCCAGTATGTGATCTGGCCTGTGTTGGGTATTCTTGACCACGCTTACAACCGAAACCAGGTTTCGAAACCGGGTTTCGGGATTTAAGACAACCTGTTCAGCACAATTTTTTTGTGCGAGCCCGCCATCTATCACGATCAAATCAGGCATGCGCCATTCACGATGCCTAAACCTACGCTTAAGAATCTCACGTAGGTTTGCGATATCATCATTTTTATCCTTACTCTTGCCCTTTAACTTAAATCGTTTGTATTCGTGCTTGGCGAACAAGCCGTCCTCCATCACTACCATCGCGCCCACTGTGTGCGTGCCTGATATGTGCGCAATGTCATAAGCCTCAATCCTAAATCCCCTGCCCCCTGATCCACCATCCTCTGCCTCACCACTTCCACTTAGCTGCCGGGCGGCTAAGTTACGTTTCATGAGAGCGATATCATTGATGTGTTCGAGAGCAAAAATTTTATTTCGCATTTCACCAGCTTTCTCAAACTCGCGCTTTTTTGCATAATCGCGCATGTGCTTGCGCAAGCCTGTGATAATTTTCTTCTTTTTACCTTGGAGGAATAAAGCGATACTCCTAATTACCTTCGCGTACTCGCGAGCGCGAATCTCCCCCGTGCAAACTCCCGGACACAGACCTATCTGCCTATTGAAACAAGGTTTTTGGATACCGGGTATCCAATTTTCGGTTGTCTGGTATCCGAATGGGGAGCAGGTATCCCGAAAGGGAAAGATTTTACGGATAATTTTTAGTCCTTCCCTTAATTCTAGCCCGTGCGGGAATGGTCCAAATGTTGCTTTTACACCTTCAGCCCAATCAGGCAATTCATTACCTCGCACTATGAGCACTCTGGGAAACGCCTCTTTCGTGATCACGACATAATTGAAACTCTTATCATCTTTCTGAACAGAATTGCCTATCGGTTGATACTTCTTGATTAAGTTAGCCTCAAGTATAAGTGCTTCTAAAACAGAATCTGTGATTTTATAATCTATTTTATTAATCTGCGAAAGTACTCTGACGATCTTCGGCCCCCGGGTTTCAAATAAATCCTTACTGAAATAACTCTTGACTCGCGAACGCAAACTCGTAGCCTTGCCAATATAAAGTATCGTGCTCCCCTTCTTGAAGAAATATACTCCGGGGTTATCTGGTAATTTAATTCGATGTAAATTCTTGCTCTTGATATCCATATGAATTTATCCTAGCATATTGAAGGGTGGGTCTCGAGAACTAGCTTTTCCATGTGCGTCAGCCAGACTCGTGGCGCGGGGAAACCCGCAACGGCAAACGGAGTCTGTCTCAAGACCCACCCTATTGACAATAACCTAGCGCTTCAATAGTATAGTAATCGGCGTTGGTAGGTCTCAAGAATTGGTTAGGCGGGTTGAGAGCATCCTGCTCAGTCGGGGATGTGCGCGGGTAACTCTTTCGCCCCATATCTCCGAGAATAACCGTGGGCGGTACCACTTGAGGCAGACCATACGCTGAATGGGTGGACCTCCGCGGTTGAGTGGCCTCTACGACCGAACCGAGGGCCCTCGGAATTCGGAGCCCACCTAAACAAGGATTGGGCCTGCCAACGCCTTCTATACAACTTGTAATTCTGGACGCCGCTGATGATAAAAGCCGGCGTCTGGAGAGAAATTCGACAGGGGCTCCGGGAGGGCCCCTTTGTGTTTTTATACCATTGCTTTTTCAGGCATTGGCAATATTTACACGGCCGTGGAGATATTGCCAATGGTTTAATTATTGGCAAATCAGGCAATCTTTTTAATTTACTTTTTCAATACTTTTTTTAGATATTTCGATGTGTAGCTAGTAGGATGATTGGCTACATCCTTGGGATTGCCTTTTGCAACAATGTTGCCACCTTCGTCTCCACCTTCCGGACCCATATCTATGATCCAATCGCAGGACTTAATAACATCCAGATTATGCTCTATTACTACTACCGTGTTGCCTCTATCTACTAATTTCTGCAAAATTTCTATCAGCTTCTTCACATCCTCGTAATGCAGACCCACTGTTGGCTCGTCTAAAAGATAAATAGTTTTTGTAGTAAGCGGGCGATACAATTCAGAACTGATTTTCACCCTTTGCGCTTCACCACCCGATAATGTAGTCGCACTCTGACCCAATTCAAGATACCCCAAGCCTACGCTATTGAGTGAGTTTAAACGATCAGATATAGCAGGGATGTCTTCAAAGAAAATAACAGCTTCTTCTGCTGTCATTTTCAAAATATTGTGTATGTTTTTACCTTTGTACTTCACCTCCAGAGTCTCTTTATTAAAGCGCTTGCCCCCACAGACATCGCATGGCACATAAACAGTGGGCAAGAAGTGCATCTCGACGGCAATTTCGCCATTACCCTCGCAAGTCTCACATCGTCCGCCATTTTTTACATTAAATGAGAAGCGTGATGGCCCCCAACCTCTGAATCTTGCCTCTTCGGATTCTGCGAAGATATCTCTGATATGCGACCAAGCACCAGTATATGTCGCTGGATTCGATCTAGGTGTACGGCCTATTGGTGACTGATCTATCAAAATTGCGCGACCCAAATATTCTGTGCCAGTGAAAGTGCCGACGTTATATACATCATTAGAGCGATAACGACGATCAAATTTGGCTTGCAAATTCTTGTGCAGGATCTCGTACAGGAAACTAGATTTGCCCGAGCCTGACACGCCCGTGAGCGCAATTAATTTACCCAAGGGCACTTCTATGTTTAAATTTCTTATATTGAAAATATTAGCACCCTGTATCTTGATAGCGCCCTTATCTTGCGTGCGATAAGTCTCTGGCACTTCTATTAATTTATCACCTCGCAGGTAATCAACGGTGTCTGATTTGAAAGTATTGCGCTTGGCGCTGAGTAAATGCTCCGTCCAATCAGCCACCACAATATTACCTCCGTGCACACCCGCTCCCGGGCCAATGTCTACGAGATAATCGCTCGAATATATAGTATCCTCATCATGCTCAACGACAATAATAGTGTTGCCCAAATCACGTAGCTCGTGCAAAGTCTTAATTAATAGCTCATTATCCCGCGAATGCAAGCCTATCGTTGGCTCGTCTAATACATATAGCGTGCCTACCAAACGCGATCCCAACTGCGATGCTAATCTGATACGCTGCGCTTCGCCACCGGACAAAGTGTTAGCTCGACGATCAAGCGCAAGATAACCCAAGCCCACATCGAACATAAACTTGAGTCGCGATTCTATTTCTTTAATCACCACAGCACTGATGCCCTTTTCACGCGCAGTTAATCTTGTCTTATTAAAGAAATCGATAGCATCACGAATAGCCATATTCGCAACCTGCACTATATTCTTATTGCCAATCAATACTGCCAGAGCCTCCTTGCGCAAGCGCGCGCCCTTGCATTCATCACACACCTCATCCCCAAACATGAGCTTGGTACCCAGGCCATGACAAACCGGACAAGCTCCGAAGGGTGAATTGAAGGAAAATAATCTGGGTTCTATCTCTGGGAATGAGAAACCATCTCTAGGACACGAAAATTTACTCGACATCAAAAATTCATCTTTATTTGAAACAACTAGCACCACCCCTTCCGCTTCAGAAAGTGCTTTTTCAACAGCTTCTGATAATCTGCCAGCGAATTCCTTATTTTTACTATCTAGTTCGTCTATTAATACTTCTATGCTGTGTTTCTTATTCTTGTCCATTAAGATCTGCCCGCGCAAATCTTTAAGCACGCCATCCACGCGCACACTCCTATATCCTTTGCCCAGTAGATCATAAAGTAGCTGATAGTACTCACCCTTGCGCCCCCGCACAACGGGCGCGAAAATCTTGACTGGGCCACTAACTTTTTTACTGATTAACTCTATGATCTCTTGAGGTGAGAGCTTCTCGATTTCTTGATTGCACATCAGACAATACGGCCGACCTATCCTCGCATAGAGCACACGCAAGTAATCGTAAATCTCTGTGATAGTTGCTACAGTTGAGCGCGGATTATTAGAACGTGATTTCTGATCTATCGAGATAGCCGGCGAAAGTCCTTCGATCTCATCGACATCAGGTTTCTGCATCTGGCGAATAAACTGCCTTGCGTATGAAGAAAGTGATTCGACATAGCGACGTTGCCCTTCGGCAAATATAGTATCGAATGCAAGCGAGCTCTTACCTGAGCCGGACAAACCAGTGAAAACCACCATCTTATTGCGCGGCAAATCGACATCTATGTTTTTTAGATTGTGAGTACGTGCGCCCTTAATTTTTATCCACTCTGTGGAGCTGTCCTTATCCATAACATCTCTATCCCTACGTTTGTCGTAGGGGGCATGTAGGAACATTCTAGCACGCTGAACAACTAGACGATACCTTGCGCGAGCATGGCCTGTGAGACTCTTTTGAAGGCAGCGATGTTGGCGCCATTTACGTAATTCTTGCCACCATGTTCCACGCACAGAGCATGGATATTCCTCATAATCTTCTTTAGTTCGGCATCTACTTGTTCGCGCGTCCAGAATAATCTTTGCGAATTTTGTGACATTTCGAGACCCGAGACAGCTACGCCACCTGCATTGGCTGCCTTAGCTGGAGCGAAGAGCACATCCTTGGTGATAAAGTACCGCATCGCTTCAAGTGTACAAGGCATATTGGCCCCTTCGCCTACTACGCTTACGCCGTTCTTAACGAGTAACCTTGCATCCGTGATTTCAATTTCATTCTGTGTTGCGCACGGTAACGCAATATTAGCCTTCACTTCCCATGGCTTTTTGTTTGCTATATATTTAATTCCTGGCATTTTCAAATCTGTCAGCCTGCCACGCGTTTCATTTTTCAATTTCTTAATCTCTTCTAGTGTCTTAGAATCAATTCCTCTTTCAATATATACGTAACCGCCAGAATCAGACATCGTCAATACTTTAGCTCCCATCTCGATTGCCTTCTCACATGCATATTGCGCAACGTTACCAGATCCAGATATAAGCACGCGCTTGCCCTTAATATTCATCTTATTATATTTAAGCATCTCATCTACGAAATATAATAGCCCATAACCCGTGGCTTCCGTCCTTACGAGTGACCCACCCCAACCCACACCTTTGCCTGTGAGCACGCCACCATCATGAAGATTGGCGAGCTTTTTATACGCTCCGAACAAGTAGCCAATCTCGCGACCTCCGACACCAATATCGCCTGCTGGCACATCTACGTCTGCGCCAATGTGTCGGTATAGCTCGTTCATGAATGCCTGACAAAAGCGCATGACCTCGCCATCAGATTTACCCTTTGGGTCAAAATCAGAACCACCCTTGCCACCGCCGAGGGGCAAACCAGTGAGAGCATTCTTGAATATCTGCTCAAAGCCCAGAAACTTAAGCACTGACAAATTAACAGATGGGTGGAAACGTAATCCACCCTTGTACGGTCCCAGAGCGGAATTGAATTGCACACGGTAACCCCTATTCACTTGCACCTCGTCCTTATCATCTATCCATGTGACGCGAAACATGATTACTCGTTCAGGCACAATAAGTCTCTCAAGAATTTTGCTCTCAACGATTTTTTTGTCGCTTTTAGCTACGTCTTTTACCGAGTCTAGAAATTCTCTAACTGCCTGTTCAAATTCTGGCTCCTGCATCCTATTTATTGAGCGCTGAAGACAGCCATGACCATCGTTCCATCTTGTGTAGCTGGTAAATCAGTCTTAAGATCAAACATTTTATCACCATCATCGACATGTAGCATTGCATAGTATTTGCCACCAGTCACTGTACCGCGCGCAAGTTCAACCTGTCCACCGGCGTAAGAGCCTTTGTCGAAACGCTGTGCGCCAAGTGCATTACCAGGAGTACCATCGCGATCTTCGTGTATAACCACCCAACCATCGAAAGCAAGTGAGACATTGTCTATTTTAACCATACTTCCCGCAAGTTGATTACTCACCTTCACTGCACTCTTGGTAGGAGCGGTATCAATAAGCGTTCCTTTGTTTGGCCCAGCATCAATAGTTCCTGAGAGAGAAGCCTCGAGTACGGCATCGTTTGACACAAAGTTGTCTGTATTAACTACCATCTCCGGCACTCCAGACCCCGGAACTGGCATCTCATTATTAACCACACCCGTTTCTTCATCCATCGAATCTGGTACATCTGTCCTAGGAGCAGTTGCGTAAGAGGCGATAACCCAAATCGCCAATATCGCAATTACCACATACAACCAATGTTCTTTCTTCATAATTGATTAAACTAACTATTAATAATTCTTCAATTTTGCCAAGTGTACACCCATTATCTATATTCTCCAAACTTGACCCCGTTAGAGGCACATGTTTCTAACGGGGTTGACATAAGATACCCATCATGCTTAACTGATTTTAGATTCCTTCGAGTAAGCCTGAAGGAGCAGGCCAATGACTCACGTCCAGAGACAATCTCACATCTAGCTCAAGAACGGGACATGGCTTTGAAAATGTTTGAGGAGCTGGTTGCGACAATCAACAGGAAGTGCACAACTAGCTTCAGTAATCGGCTTAACAACTACCGGAAAAGGTAGATTACAGCGGGAGCAAGGGATCGTCGCGAGACGAACTCTGCCCCGCTTTTAGTTTGCTTCCAATTTACTTTTTAAAATTACAATTTCGTTTCTTAAGATGGCGGCGGTTTCGAAGTCTAATTTCTTCACAGCTTGATTCATTTCTTTTTCTTTTTGTTTAACTAATTTAAGAGGATTATTGGTTAGGATTTCCTTATCAAGAGCTAAGGCAACGTTTGCTGCCTTCTCTCGATCCTTCTCCATCACTTCATATATATCGTGCACTTTCTTGATAATCGTCTTAGGCGTAATGCCATGCTTAGTGTTATATGCGACCTGAATTGCACGACGTCTATTTGTTTCATCTATTGCTCGCTTCATAGAATCAGTTACTTTATCGGCATACAAAATTACCCGCCCCTCTACATTTCGCGCAGCTCTACCGATAGTCTGGATTAGACTTGTTTCTGATCTAAGAAAGCCCTCTTTGTCTGCATCTAATATACCGATCAGTGCAACCTCGGGTAGATCTAGACCTTCGCGCAATAAGTTCACACCCACTATTACGTCAAATTTGCCTTGCCTGAACTCACGTAAGATTTTAATACGCTCGAGAGTTTTTATTTCGCTGTGAAGATACTCTGCTTTGATATTTTTTTCTTTCAGGTAACTAGACAAATCCTCTGCCATTTTCTTGGTGAGCGTAGTGGCTATAACCCTAAAGCCTTTCTTGACCACTTTTTCAGATTCACGCATTAAATCGGGTATCTGATCACGGCAAGAATGTAAGACTAATTCAGGATCTATCAAGCCCGTGGGTCTAATAATTTGTTCTACCATTCCTCCGGTATCTTTAGCTTTTTCATATTCATATTTGCCAGGCGTAGCAGATGTGTAAATAACTTGTCCTACGCGTTCTTCAAATTCAGAAAATTTCAACGGCCGATTATCTAGTGCACTGGGCAATCTGAAACCGTGTTCTATGAGCACTTTCTTGCGCGATTCGTCACCGGCATACATGCCGGAAATCTGTGGCACAGTCACGTGCGACTCGTCTATAATAGTCAAGAAATCCGGCTTGCCCTGAGCCTTATCGAAGGGAAAATAAGAAAGTAATGTATCTGGCGCAGAGCCGGGTTCGCGTCCGGATAAGTGTCGTGAGTAATTCTCGATCCCAGAGCAATAGCCCACTTCTTTAATCATAGCCAAATCATAATTAGTTCGGCGTTTAAGTCTATCTGCTTCCAGTAATTTTCCAGATTTGTCAAAATACCTTAATCTCTCACTCAATTCTTTCTTTATCGAGACTATTGCATTCTTTTGTTGCGCGGGGGTTGTAATAAAGTGCTTGGCAGGGAATAAGAATACGCTATTCTCCTCATTCTCTATAGTACGCGAAATAGCGTTGACTTTCGCTATCCTCTCAATCCCCTGTCCATCAAAATAAATCTGATAAATAAAAGTATCAGATACTGGCATAACTTCTACAGAGTTGCCAATGGCTCTGAACATGCCGGAATTAAGATCAGCGTTAGTGCGAGTATAGAAAATGCTCACTAATTTTCTAAGTAACTCATTCCTGCCAATCCTCTGTCCCGCACTCAATTTCAAATTTTCTTTTTCATATTCTGACGGAGAACCCAGACCGTATATACATGAAACACTCGCCACTATAATCACATCTCTGCGCGATAATAACGCCTGAGTGCTAGCATGTCGCAATCTCTCAATCTCTTCGTTTATGCTCGCATCTTTCTCTATATATGTATCTGTAACGGGCAGATATGCTTCGGGTTGATAGTAATCGTAATAACTCACAAAATAATGCACGGCATTATCCGGAAAAAATTCGCGATATTCTTGAGCTAATTGCGCCGCCAAAGTTTTGTTATGCGCAATAACGAGCGTGGGCTTCTGCGTATTCTTTATAACATTAGCCACAGTGAAAGTCTTGCCTGACCCCGTCACGCCCATCAAAGTCTGATGCTCTTTCCCATCCAACAATCCAGCCTCCAGCTTCTGTATAGCTAATATCTGATCCCCAGCCGGCTTGAAGTCTGATTTGAGTTTGAATTTCATTAGACAAATATAGCACAAAGAAAAAGGGGGCCCGAAGGCCCCCAGAGGTCGCTTTGTCTGAGCGCCACGGCGTAGATCTAGCCATGATCGATTCCCCTCCAGGAATCGTTAAGGTTGGTAACCAACCTGCCCTCGCGATCTTTTAACTCTCTTCACTTTACCGTCTGATAGATTATACTATAATGTGAATCTTGTCAAGAACGAACTCCTGAATTCATCAAAAGAATAATTCATGAGAGACTTCCTGATTTGCTTGAATAAATTTTCTATAAAATAAAGATTGTGAATGCTGGCTAATCTATAAGATGATAATTCGTGGGCTCTGAACAAGTGGTGCAGAAACGCGCAAGTATAATTTGCACAGGTCATACATTTGCATTCTTTTTCTATGGGTTCAAATAAATCGCGATATTTTGCATTAGTTATGTTTATCTCGCCCGCGTGTGTGTACACTTGCCCGGTGCGCGCTTTGCGAGTGCTCGCCACGCAATCGAAAGTATCAATGCCATTCTCCACACCCAGGAATATATCTACAGGCTCGCCAACACCCAATAAATGCCTAGGCTTATCTTCTGGCAAAATTTCCGTAACCCAACGCACAGCAGTTGCCATATCTTCTTTAACGAAACTGCCCCCGATACCAAAGCCATCGAATCCCCTGCCTTCAATATTTAATTCTGAAATCTGCCTGGCACTCTCTTTACGCAAATCTTCATACCTCCCACCCTGCACAATGCCAAAGATTGCTGGTGCGGTAGGCGGATGGTTCACTGCGACGTTTCTGGGGACTTTGTCCGAGGAAACTCGCAGGGAATTATTCGCCTGAAGCTTTTGATGTTCAACTAGGCACCTTTCCGCCCACAATCCTGTGCGTTCTATCGCATTCTCGTGGCACTCTCTGGGTGCGTTGGGTGACACGCACTCATCGAATGCGAACATGATATCAGAGCCAAGTTTAGTCTGCGTTTCGACCGAACTCTCGGGCGTAATCCGCTTCTCTGATCCATCAATGTGCGAATAAAAAGTCACTCCATCATCATCAAATTTTGCGCGTTTAGGATGTTGTGATGGCCTATATTCGATATCATCACTCCCAAAGGACTCTCCTAAGGAGAGTCCTTTGGGGTTCTTACTTTGGGGTTCTTTGGGGTTAGGTTGCCAGGAGGTAAATTTAGTAATGCCTGTGCCATACGCCTCGCCGAGTGAGAAAGCTTGGAAGCCACCCGAGTCTGTCATGATTGACCCAGACCAATTGCAGAACTTATGCAAGCCCCCTGCTTTCGCCACTACTTCTGCACTCGGTTGGAGCATCAAGTGATAAGTGTTCATCATCATAGCCTGCGAGCCACACGACAGCGCATCAGCATTATCTAATGCCTTGAGCGTAGCGGAAGTTGCCGGCGCAATATAGGCAGGAGTTTGGATGGTGCCATGGGCGGTTTCAATTACTCCAGCGCGAGCGAGCGTGCCTTCTAATTTTTTCTCAATCTTGAATTTCATCAGTAAACATTATATTTGCAATATAGCACAAAAATAGTTGCGCCCGAGCCTTTCGGCCCGGGTCGCAAAGTCAGCCACTTATCTGTTCGCGCAGATGCGCAAGAAGCAGAATCCTCTTACTGTCCACCGGACTCTCCCCAAGCACACTACCCGGGTGACACATCCATCGGGATCCTGGCACCGGGACCTCACTGGAAAAGTGAGGTACGAAGGCTAAGATCAAATCTTCCAGTTCCAGATAAGCGACAACTCCCTCACGAATCTTCTCGGGAGGGCGCTTCTTCCATTTAAGGATTAATTGCTCCGGTAGCTGGTCAACCAATCGTACCCGTTGTGCTCGAGCACCATCGGTATCATCGAAGCTTTCGCCCTCCATCGCGACGAGCCATTTGCCGTACCTGCAAACCGCTATCGCGTCTAGAACTCTCCCCCTTTCGATGGAACTAGAGGGATAAAGACGGAGAGCTTGGCCTTGTAGCCGAATCGAGGCCACCCTGTGCTCGTGGTCACCGCGTCCGAACCAATCCCCAAAGCAAACTGTCAAATAGCGCATCTTGATCCTCCTAGGTCAGCACGTAAAGGCCTGATCTGAATGGAAGCCTACTCGCCTTTAATAATTTGTCCAGTTAAATTCTCTTTGTTAAAACAGGACAAGTTCTGCCGTCACGCATAAGCTTAATTGGCAACTCCTCAACCAACGGCTCGTCGAACTCGTTCTGGAAAGTTAAACGTACCGCCAATCCATTCATTACATCTTCACTGAACCACTGATCGAAAATAAAATTACCCAGTGAATAGAAAATATACTTCCCTTTATATAGTTCCCTCTCCTGTACTACATGGGGATGAGAGCCTGTGACGAAATCCGCCCCTGAATCAATAAACCCATGAGCAAGCGCTCGTTGTGCGGAAGTACTTGAAGCATACTCCTCTCCCCAATGTGCATATATCACTACATAATTATCTACTAACTTCTCTTGCTTTATGGAATTTTCCGTCGAGGTCGCGTTCGGATACCAAAATTGATTATAATTAACTAATGCAATAGTTCTCTGTGCTAATTTAATATGAGCGACATTATTAGTATTCGTCGCATTATCCAAATTAGGCTCGCCAAAATATCTAATACCGGCCTTCGTTAGATAATTTTTAGTCTCGACAAGCCCCTCTTTGCCAAAATTGAGTATGTGATTATTGCCTATATTTACATAGCCGATATTGTTGAGCAATAAAGCATCGGTGATGGCCGGGGCAAAAGTAAAATTCATGTTCTCTATATCTCCGGGTTTTGTCCCCATACTTTTTGTAACATTATGCGTTATGGGCCCCTCAAGATTGGCTACGGCGATTGAAGTATCCAATAGTATGTCCTTCATACATGAAAACAAATAAGAGTAACCCTCCTTCTCGCCTATTCTTCTTATATCTCTATCGAACATCATATCCCCCAGAAATAAAATAGAACCCGCAGGCAGGATTCCTCGTAATTCCTTTTCCTGGGCTTTATAGGTGAATAAACCATAGCGCGAGATTAGTAATGTTCCAAGGATTAAAAGAAGGGACAGAATTAAAATTTGGAAAATTTTATTCATAACGAAGAGCTTCTATGGGACTCTTCTTGGAGGCTTGATGGGCGGGATAGAGGCCAAAGATGAGACCCACCAAAACAGACACGAAGATACCCATGAGTGCACCAGTGAATGGAAAAATGAAACTCCATTCAAGACCGGAGAAACTTCTGATTGCAATAGAGGCAACATAGGAGAGCACCGAGCCTATCAACACGCCGATTAGCCCACCCACGCCGGTTAGAAGCACAGCCTCGGTGAGAAATTGCAACATAATATCTCGATTGGTGGCACCGAGCGCCTTGCGCAAACCAATCTCGCGCGTACGCTCTGTTACAGACACGAGCATTATGTTCATCACGCCCACACCTCCCACTACAAGCGATATGGTCACAACAAAAGTGAGAAATAGAGTAAAAGCGCCGATAATAGTGCTCACTTGGTCTACAAGACCCTGCTGTGTTTCTACATGAAAATCGTCATCAGTTGGATTATTGATATTATGCAAATCACGTAAAGTACGTTTGATATCAAAAGCCATGCGCTCAACCACTTCTGCCGAGCTTGCTCGTACCACAATTTGAGAATAATGGTCAGTCCCCGTAAGATATGTTTGAGCTGTTGTGTAAGGTACAACTACAAGCTCGTCTACGTTGAAAAATACCACTTGACCCTTCTTCTCATACACCCCAACAACACGAAAACGCTTATTCTTAATTGTTATGTATTTGCCTATCGAATTTTCGTCTCCAAATAATTCCCTTCGCACCTCATCCCCTATTACTGCAACAGGGGCCTTACTTACGACATCACTATCGTCGAATACTAAACCACTGGCTAATGTCAATCCAAGATTACGCATCATAAATTGAGGAGAGAATCCAAGTACCGTAGCACGATAGGTCTCTCCTTGATAAGAAACTCCTCCTGAAACAAAAATCTCCGGTGACATTTCTACGGCATCAGGCACGTTCTGCTTATGCGAAAGCGCTTCAAGTTCTCTCTTTTTAATAGAATCTGAAAGAAGTGCTTGCGCGAAATCAGAGGGACCCTTAGGTTCCTTTCCGGGCTGAATAACTACTGTTTCAGCACCCAAGCCACCAAGCTCACCGGTGATTAGATTCTCCGCTCCTCGTCCGGCCGCAGTCACCATCATGATTGCCGTTATACCAATCACAATTCCTAATATAGTTAGGGCGGAACGTGATTTGCGAGAGCGAAGCGTAAAGAAAGCTGTTCTATATATATGGATGAATTTCATAAAATTGCTGTATCACTCTCTATTCGACCATCTTTAATTTTCACAAGACGCCTTGCTTGTTTGCCAATTTTCTCATCATGAGTTATTACCACAACAGTTCTGCCTTCAGAATTTAGACGTTTAAAAATATCCATAATATGCTCTCCGGATTTACTATCGAGATTACCCGTTGGTTCATCAGCGAAAATTATTGAGGGTGAGAGTACTATTGCTCTGGCAATTGCCACTCTTTGTTTCTCGCCACCAGAAAGTTCTGATGGCTCGTGCTCAATTCTCTCTGTCAGACCCACAGCATCCACCGCTGTTCGAACCCGAGTTTCCCATTCGGCCTCCGGCACGCGTGAGTACATGAGAGGCAAGAGAACATTGTGATAAACATCTGTCCTTGGGAGAAGATTGAAGGCCTGGAAAACAAAACCTATTTTTTCATTCCGCGTCAAAGCAATCTGATCAGGTGTTAACTTTCCGACTGATATATTATCAAAGAGATACTCTCCGCTAGTCGGATTATCTAAAAGACCGAGAATATGTAAGAGGGTTGATTTGCCTGAACCGGATGGCCCCATGATTGCTACAAATTCTCCCTCGTTTATACACAAAGTAATGTCCTCGAGGGCAATCGTTAGTGGACCATCATCGTCATACAGCTTGCCGATACTACGTGCATCAATTATCCGCATATAATTCTGGATAGACTATGGTCTGTCCCACTTCCAAACCAGAAATTATTTCTGTATATCCCAAAACTGAACGAAGGCCTGTCACTACTTTCTTCTCATATGTATTTTTATTTTCTAGAAGCCAAATGTATTTTTTCTTATCGCGTTCATATATGAAGCGATTCGGAACACTCATTATATCTTTTTTTTCATTTGTGATTATTACGGTATTTGCGGTCATTCCGGATTTTATCCTTTCATCAACTACTACGAACTCCAGTGTGGTGCGATAAGTTGGAACACCCTCTATCACTGTTTCGGCTGGGTCTATACTAATTACTTTCGCCTCGAATATTTCTTCATCACCGTAGGCCTCCAAATTAACTAACGCCCGCTGACCTATTCTTATGCCTGCAATATCAGCCTCAGGAATATTCGCTTCTATTCGAAAATTGCTGTTCGAAATCAAACTTATTTGTGAATCGCCAGAAGAGACAGTTTCGCCACGCTGATAGTCTTGTTCAGTAATCAATCCAGAGAATGGGGCATAAATCATGACCTTGCTTAATTCAGCCTCCAAGCGCCTGACTTCAGATTCCGCTTTTGCAAGACGTGCCTCTTGTGAAATTATGTCTTCCTCTCTTGCTGGAGATTTGGCCAATTCGTATTGTTCTTGCGTAAGTCGTACATTCAATTGTGCATCTAAATAAGATTGATTAGCAACAGATAAACTAACTAACTCTGATTCTATCGAGCTACGGATACTCGCCACATCAACTTTGTAGCCATCAATAGTTGTCACACTTAATGCAGCCGTAGGCGACAAAGCGTTTATGGCTTCAGCAACTTTTGCCACAAACACTCGCAGACGAAGTATAGACTCTCGCGCCTCGTCAAAACTTTTCCAGTTAATGAGTGTGCTCTCTATCTCCATTCGGCCTTCTTCCAGAGCCCGCTCGAATTCAGCACCCACTTGAAAGTTAAGTTGCGGACTAGCAGATTTGGGGCTGCTAAAAAATTGATCAATATAGTATCGAAAAGCATTCTCTAGTTTTGAGAAAGAACCATCAATCTGATCTGCTAAAAGAAAACTTTTGTTCGCGAGGGTCTGTTGGGCTGTCTCAAATTTGACACGCGCGATCCGAACATCTTCCGGTCTATCACCGAATTTCAATCCTGCCAAACTAGCTTCTTCAATCCTAACAGATGCTTGAGCTTGTGCGATTTGAGCACTTAAACTTCCGTTGTCTAGGGAAGCAAGCAAGGCTCCCCCTAGAACAATATCTCCGACTTTTATATTTACAGTCCTGACTTGTCCTGATTGCTGGAAAGATAGACTAACTTCTTGAGTAGGCCTAACCTTCCCAGTCACAGAAACTTCTTCCCGGAGATCCTGAAGGTCGATTATGTACGTCTCTGGGGGACTAATATTTCGACCACGAACGAAGCTTAGGCCTGCAAGGATAACTAAAATAGCGGTAGGGACAGCAAGCCAATGAGCTCTAATTGTGCTAAGCATAGTAGCATGAATCTACTCCCCTTCTTTATGTAAATCAAGTGCGCAAGAATTAATGCAAAATCTCTTTGGTTCACCTGTCGTAGCCTTGCGTGTGGCAGGCCCCTTAGATCCGTAATCATCGAAAACATGCCCCAGATGCCCTCCACATTTAGCACAAATTACTTCCGTGCGTTTTCTAAATAAAGAGTTATCCGGCCTCTGCTCAACTGCGCCAGGCAGAGCTTGGTCAAAAGATGGCCAACCCGTGCCCGAATCAAACTTAGTATCTGATGAAAAAAGTTGAGCTCCGCAACCAGCACAAACATACGTTCCCCTAGCATGCTCGTTCCAAAAACTACCAGTAAAAGGTTTCTCCGTTCCCTTTTTCTTCATCACAAATTCTCGTAGCTCTTTTTCGCTCATGCTCATATTAATAAGTGTAGCAAAAGAAAAAGGGAGGGGCGAGCACGTTTCCGCGCCCCTCCCTTCCCCATGTCACTTCATCTAAGCAGACAGGATGATTCTGATGATCTCACGGATTCCCTCAAGTCTGCCTTTCCTCACGCTAATCGCCCGAAGGATTGAACGCCCGGCAACCTCTCCGATTGAACGGAGAGTGTGCTCCATGATACCGACCTTTGTCTCGAGTCCTCTGACCCTCGCTTCAAGTTTCAACTTATCCCCGAGCAGGCTATCGACAGAGTTTCCCCACCTCCGAAGGGTGGCCTCGTGCTCTGCCTTGAGCTTCTCGATTTCCGTCGGCTCGTTGAGATTGACCGCAGCGAGCTCGAGCTGAACGTCGCCGACCTCGTCGTCAGCGTAACTGCAGAGCAGGTTCCTGTCGCTCACGTAGCGCACACCCTTCTCGCGCTTGGCTCGCCACTCACTTGAGGTGTAGATCTTCTCCCCCGAGCGGGCGTGCAGGTGGCCGTCGCTGTCGATGACCACATCGTTCTTGGGTGTGGCAATCTCACCACCCTCGATCCATGCTCCGCCGTCGTCGTGACGCCTGACCTCGAGAAAGAAAGCGCAGGCCCCGGCCTTGTTCTTGCTATCCGGACGTGCCAAGAGCCTCAGGGCAATCAAACCGCATTGGGTACCCCGGGGCAGTTCCACCCGCAGGCTCGGGACAGAGGTGCCGGGTGCGACCGCCATGGGCACGCTTGCCCCGCAGAAAGTCATCGAATCCGCGTGGTGCATGCTTTTGGAAACCGTAACTGCGCCGTTGGCGCGCTCGATTCTGACGCAGTATGACTGGTTCATGTTGTTTCCCCTCTCTCCGGATATCACCGGAAGGTAGAATCGGTGCGCCGACTGGCTACACCTAGGCATGTCTAATTATCCCACTGCCTTAAAGGGACCCCTTAGCTTAGCCGTTATTGGCCAATCAAAGAGCTTGCTAATCTGAAGCTATCACGAATTACTAATCTCGTCAAGTTCTCTAATTAACATAATCATAATTTCTTTTGTCTCTGCGGGACCACTGACATCTCGCCATTTCACACCATCTTTTATAATCATTGCATCGTTGCCACCGGGTTCGAGTTCGTCACCAATATACAATACTTCTTCAGGATTAAGTTTAAGTAAACCGATAAGTTTAAGTAGGCCACTGGCTTTGTTTACACCCTTGCGTGTAATATCAACTGAAGTTGCCCCCCCCACTGAAATATCAAATCCTGGTAAGATCGGCGAAAGTAATTCGCGTATCTTATTGCGCTTAGTCTGATCTGGATCCCATGCAAGCTTTTCTGCTATGGGTGCTTTTTGGCCCAAGCCGGAAAAAGTGACTTGCCCACCCCGATCTTCTATCCTATCGCCCCACAAAACATTAGGAATTTCTAACTCAGAGCTTTCTAAGACTTTCAAAACCTTCTCGAGCGCTTCGTGTATTTCTTTTAGTTCATTTTCTGAAAGTAATGTTTCGTATAAAACTTGCCAATTATTGCTTACATAATTATAAGCTGAAGACGCATTTGTAGGAAATAAATATAAATTCTCAAGACTCGCCTCACTAGAAAGATGTGCAAGAAATTGAGTTTGAAATTGTTTGAACGAAGCACCTGACATTACGGCCACTGGCATATGCCCTAGCAAATTAGCCAGAAGTTCGGCCATATCTCTTGCAAGAGCTTGTTTGCTATCAGTGAGAGTCCGATCAAGATCAAAGACGACTAATCGTGGAGGCTTCATCTTAGTCAGCTAGATTTTTGGGACAAAGTATCTCAAGTAGACGCTTCATGGGCACTCGGGCAAGAGCACTCACTTTGTCCGCACCACCATAATATATGTACAGTTCATCTTTTCGCACAATTGCTCCCGCCGAAAAAATGACATTGTGTACCTGACCCTCTTTCTCATATTTATCTTTAGGCTCAAGAATGGGATCAACTGTGCGAGCCACCAATCGCGTGGGATCATCCAAATCAAGCAAAGCAGCACCTAATCGGTAAGTCATGGTTTTAGAAATCCCGTGATAAATCGCCAACCAACCGTACTTAGTTTTTATCGGCACACCAGCAAGGCCAACCCTCTCGCTATCCCATCCTCCCGGTCGAGGCGAGAGAATCTCTATGCAACGCTTAGCGGTTAGACCTTCTTCGAGTCTCGGGAAGAAATCGGCGCAAACTTGATGTCCGAGTCGATGAAGAAGCATAAATTCTCCATTTATTTTCTCCGGGAGAATGCAAGCATCTTTATCGTCCACGCCATCGGGCGTAAGTAAGAATGGTTTGCTCCATCGATCAAAACGTTCGTGTGTAAAATCATCTAGGTTAATGCGCGAAAGTGCCACACGTGGTGGCAATACACCATCATAAGCTGTGTATGTCATAACTACTTCCTTGCCTATAACAACCAGTCGCGGGTCTTCGCAACCGGAATTGCCATGCGCATCACCTTTCTTCTGCTCAAAGTCAGCTCGCGGTACATAAGCTGGTTTCGACAAGCGCACATCAATATGCTCACCGTCCTTACTTTTCGCGTATCCAAACACAGAAGTATTATCACTCGACATTGCGCGGTAAAATAGACGCACACTACCCGCGAGATCTAATGCAGCGGGATTAAACGTCGCCTTAGCTTCCCATGTGTTTCCTTGAGGGATAATGATTGGGTTAGTTTTAGCGCGAACTCCAAGCTCTGGCCGTTCAAGTTCCATAGCGGTGAGCAGGTCCGGCAAATTAAGAGATGCACGAGCCATGACCGTATCAGATCCAGAATAATAAATATCAAGCCTCTGCCCTACTAATTCTGCGCCCGACGGGAAAATGCTTTTGCCCGCCAGACCATATATCTCGTAGCTTTCTTGTGGAACAAGTATGGGCCCGCGCGTATGACCAACAACTTTGAGAGGATTCTTCAAATCAAGCAAAAGCGCCTCAACGGCGAAAACTAAATCTCCGCCACCGAATCTGTGATGCATGTGTGAATAAATCAGTAACCAGCCCTTGTCTGTTTTAATCGGCACCGAACCAACCTCAACATGATCCTGCTCGGAGCGACGTGGGTCTATGACATTATCTTTTATATTCTCGTGCCAGGTTTTCCAGAAATTTTCATCCCAGAGTTCTTCCAGCTTATCGCACTGAACAATACCCATGCGCGTAGGTGGCTCATCCGTATGCACTGACAAAATAGCCGTGATCTTGCCACCAATTCTTTCGGGAAAGATAGCCATTGCTTTGGCGTTGAAGGGTGTAACCAGATGTCGCTCGTCGATATTACTCAAATCCTTAGACAGCGCCATTGCCACTTTTATATTGCCGGCATTGAATGGATAACCACCCAATGCCGTATAGCAAATTAGATATTTTCCTTCGAAATACGTGACACGGGGATCTTCGCAACCGTAACGTTCCCAAGGTTCTATGCCGACCATTAATCTTCTATGTTCCCCGAAGGTTCCACCGAATTTATTTGAGATTTTTTTAGATATAGCGAGGGTCGAAAGCCCATCTGGCGCGAATAATGGGTCAGGGCCACTTTGGGCGCGATATACAAGATAGCGATTCTTACCTCGTTTAATGGGCGAAGCATTGAAGACTCCCTTTTTGCCCCAGGCACCCACCATGGACGGAGTGAGTATGGGATTACTTTTGGAACGCTTAACTACGTACATGGGTTGATTTGCCTTTTAAAATATCTAACAATAGTGGCTCTAGCTTAGTTCTTGCCAAATTAATTGTTTTATCACCACCTCCATAGTATACATAGAGCTCATCATCCTTGATAATCGCTCCGCAAGAATAGACTATGCCAGGCTTCCAATCATTCTCGTACCACATATCTGGCTCTAGGATAGGCTCTCGCGAACGCGCAATAATTTTGCTCGGGTCATTCAAGTCAAGTAGCATGGCGCCAATTTTATACCGATGCATCTCCTTCGGGGCCATGGCGTGATAGAGCACTAACCAACCATGCTTGGTTTTGAGTGGAGGAGGCCCTGCTGAGCGTACACGTTCATGCCATGCTATTTGTTTATTAGGCAACTTCTGGGGATCCGGACTGTCAATCTCATGAAGTCCTCTGGCCAAACCAGCTTCATCATGGTAAAGAATACGTACTTGTGACGGGTCCGCACCATAAATACTATGCAAAATAGCATAGTGTCCATTTATTTTCTCCGGGAACATGGCCCAATTTTTATGTCGACCACCTTGGGGAGAAAGGAATAAAGATTTACTCCATTGCCAATTTTTGTTCAGGAAATCATGATTATTGATTGTACTCAAGAATACCTCCATACTCTGCCAATTATCCAGATAGTTGTACGTGAGATAAACTTTATTATCGAGCTCCACTATGCGTGGGTCTTCGGAACCAGACCAACCACCACCGGATGCATTGTGTAAAGTGTCGTAATGCTCATACTTCTCACCGGACATAGCAAAAGGATTACGAAATTCCAAATTTTCGGGAACATGCGTGTGTGATTTTTTGTGTTCGTAAATAGGCTTATCTAATCGTTCGTCAAAATGTAACCCGTCTCTACTTGAAGCATAACCGAGACGTGAGACGCCATCAGGACCAAGCGCGCGATAAACCAAATGTATTCGCCCACCTGTATAAAGTGCGGCAGTATTAAATACAGCTCGCGATTCCCAGCCCTCATCCCCTCTAGGTTGTAAAATCGGATTATGAGAATATCTCTTTAACTTACCGTACTGTACTCGATGCGAATATCTCAATAGAACCCATACAAGTAAAATGAGCAGAATCAGGACGACTAGAAAAATTGTTATGAGGACAAAATTCATGTTCTGCCATAATCATCCGCAACTCGCTTAATATCATTCTCGTCAAAATCGCCGAACGCAATCTCAAGGATTTCTAGATCTATATCTCGTGATGCTCGGGCACGGTGCAACGCGTGACGTGTGATCCAGAACTCACTGCCGACTTTTGCTGGGATATCTTCATCGCCAATAGTAACAAACCCCGTGCCAGATAGCACGCGCCAAAATTCATCTCTGTGTTCGTGCTCTTGTAGACTAAATCTCTGCCCAGCCTTGATATTCAAAATCTTTACAGTCGAAATTTCATCCTTTGTAAAACGTAAAAAATTTCCCCAAGGGCGTGTTTCTTGTCCTCGATTTTTTAGATTCTTGGTGGCCTCCTCACGCATACGCACATTATACGCGATGTTATAGTACTTGCGCCATTTATGTGTGTATATCAAAAAGGGCTGGTCCGTCGCGACTACCTTACGGCAATCGACAACGAACCAGCCCAACTTCTATTCACTCGTCTGCAACGGCCTCCCACCAATCGAGGAAGGCCAACTTGCGTTCCCGCACTTCCTTCTGCGTCCCTCGCCTCGCAATGAGACGAAAGGCCAGGAAGATGAAGTGAGTCTCGCGCAATTCTTGGGAGAGTTCCTGTGAACAGGGCTCACAACTCAGCGCGCCATCGAGCTCTGACAACGCCGTCCACTGGAGATTCACCATCAATCGCCCGGGGCTTGTAGTCCCCGACACATCGATGATGCTATCGAGTTCGCACGCGTATCGCCCACCGGAAGCTTCTGTCCAGTAGGCAAGCAACTGGTCGGACAACGCAAGCTCGTCGATGAGTCGCTCGTCATTCGTTCGATATTCTCGTTCGTGACGAGCGTGACCGATGTGATGCTGGAGCAATCCGTTGAACACGTCCTCCGGCCAAGCGATAGCCGCCGACATCACGCTCTCGTCTCTGTTGTGCCACATGAGCGCATCGGCCCGCGTGAGATAGGCATGTCCTTCCGGCACGAAAACCAGCGCCTGAAGCTCGGGGCGGAAGTCTGACACGGTAACTCCGCCATCTTCCTGTACCACGCCTACCATCAAGCCGGGATAGCGCGCCTGCCAGCGCTTGATGAAGACTTCCGTCTTGAGGCGGTCAAGTGGCAAACTCAACTGCCATTCAAGCGCTGCCCCTGCCTGTACCTCGTAAGCCGACGTAGCTAGGAGACACAGAACCCCGATAAGCATCCAGTGACCCTTCATCTTCTTCCCTCCCTTTCGGTTAGAGTAAAGGGAACCAAATCCGAATTAACTCTGTGCTCGTTGACCAACCTTGTCAAGATAGGCCACTGTATTGCTCGCCTCTCGCTCAATCTTATCCGCAAGCCTCAAGTTCCTACGCGATACACCCTTGGGTAAAACTTGACAGTGACGAGAGTCACTGAAAGCACTATCTATGCGCCACAGATTTTCCTCACTCGTAACCCAACCACCGCCAAATTTGCGCAACGAAAAAGGCCGAGAATAAAAACGTAATGTTTTCTCGCCATGCTCATCGAAATATTCGTGAAAGTACGACATAGCAAGTTCTCGCGGTGTCGTGTAAATCGCATCGCGGTAACGAAGCACTGGGTGATTAGTCTTGCTTAGCGCTCCCCAATATTTCCCCTCTCTGAATAACGCCACCGCATGGTCTTCATCGTGATCGAGAGTGCGCAGATGCATAAGTAAGGGCTCGCGACCATGCATCATGAAAACAGCACAAGCAAATAAAGCTCCCTCCATGCAATGCGCTTTTTTCTCGCGCAGAACTAATCTCGGAGAATAACAAGTCTCGCCAGATATCTCGAAATTTATCGGGATACTCTCAAGAAAATCCTGTACTTTTGCTGGAGTATCAAGTCGTCTGAATATTTTCCTTTCATTTAAATCCAGACTCGCTATATCCATTTAAATCATTATACCACTCATTTATTTGAACTAGCTCGATGAGGACAACCTGCCCAACAACAGGGGCGACGCATTCCGCTTGATAATTTCGATATGGCCTTCTCAATACGTATATTTCTAGTTTCAACTTTTCTCCCAGAAGTAACCCAACAAATCCATTCGTTGCGTGCCAGTGGTGTAATGTCCTCCCAAATTGCCTTCGCCTTCGAAGCAGAAGAAAGGGCTCCTCGCAAATCCAGTGGGATTCTGTGAGTTGATTTTCTCAGTTTTGACATTCTCATAATTATAGCAAGTCCTAAAAACTAGACTTTTGATGCCTCAAACAATAGAATATAGAGGTATTCCCCGGTGGCGCAATGGTAGCGCGGCGCCCTGTTAAGGCGAAGGTTGTAGGTTCGAATCCTACCCGGGGAGCAAGATAGGAAAAAATTAGAAT
>Ga0209542_10005128_pt1 | contig 26462 bp, 34 predicted proteins | sample RifCSPhighO2_01_FD_184028 | JGI IMG/M metagenome (GOLD analysis project Ga0209542, IMG submission 184028) | Soil microbial communities from Rifle, Colorado - Rifle CSP2_plank highO2_0.1 (SPAdes) (version 2) | ecosystem: Environmental > Terrestrial > Deep subsurface > Rock core/Sediment ...
CGGCATCTGGCTCAAAAAATCAATATGAAATCGCTGTCCCCCAGGAATTTTCGAAATCGTCGGCACCGTAACGCTCCTCGAGCGAAGTAAGTTCTCTTCCGAGTCAAAGAGTTCGAAAAGCACCGTCTCTGGATCGCCGTCGTTATCAACCCAAAAATCAAATCCGCTCAAGAAATCATTTTGCGGACGAAAAATCTGCGAAGGCGTTGCAACCGTCGAAACGGTAAGGCGACTTGAGACTCGTGGCGCAAATTCAAAAAACGCCGTTCCATGGGCTGAAACTAAGGAAGAAAAAGCAAAAATAAAAACAAAAAGAAGAAGAACTTTTTTTGTCATTAATCCTCTTAATAATACCAAAAAGTCCTTAATCGTGCTTAAGCTCGTGACTGCCAATAGCTAAACTTGCTGAGAGAAGTACCAAATTTTTCACAAGAAACTCTCCCTCCAAAGTAAGTAAAAATGGATTCCCCGCTGAAAAAAACATCGAGGGATCAAGAACTAACGAGAAAAAAGTTCCAAGCATCTGCACCCATAAGAGCAAAAGTGTAAAACGTAAATATCTTTTAAAAAGAAGCCCTAAGCCGATAAGCGTTTCCCAAGCGCCAAGCACCATAACAAATGTCGCCGTCGGCATAAAAGAATACGTATCCTGAATCAAGCTAACAACGGGACTCACGCCAAAAATCTTGAGAAGCCCAAACCACAAGAAAACAATCGCGAGCGTAACGCGAAGCGACGGCATCCCCAAATGCCGAATACGATTAAAGATAAAATCAAACCGTTCCTGAAGTTTGCGCATTAAAACGTGTATATAAATAAAGTACGTACATTCCTAAGGCGAAAAGTGTTATGGAACTGAGAGCCGAGACCATACAAAAGATACAAATCGCGTGAATGACAAAAAGTTGAAGATAGATAAGAAAAAGCGAAGTCAAAAATCCAAGAATCGTAAAATACGATAAAACTCGAAGAACGCGTACATCTTTCGTCTCTCTATAAAAAACGAGTCCCAAAAAAACCGAAAGATAATAAAACGCTCCAAAAAGCGCGATAGGAATTCCAAAAATTGTCGCGTACCTACTGGTGAGAACCGTCTCGCAATTGCCGATCGAGCACGGCACGGGTCCACTCAAAAAATGCTCCGCCGTAAGATAGGTCGCATCAAGAAAGCCGAGGATACTAAAGACAAAAAATGCGATTAAAACTAACCGCGGTATTACAAACCGTTGGAGGTCCCTAGTTAAAGATTTGTCTGTAAATTGCAAATTGAAAATTAACTGAAAATTGATACTTGAAAATTGAAAACTCAGCGATCAAGCTGTTCGCGAATCATCTTCTGCACTTCTTCACGGCTGATAAATTCGCGTTTCTTAATCTCCTCCTCAACCCCTTTCTTAATTTCTTCTCGCATCATATCCTTCGCTCCCTTCGCCTGATCCATAAGTTCCTTGATTTGTTCCGGCGACATTCCCTTCATCATTTCAGAAGCCGCTTTAAATTGATCAAACATTCCCATAACTAGTCTTTATAACACAAACCGCATAAAAAAATAAAACCATTTACAAAATAAGCGATAGCAGATTCTGAACTATAGACGAAAATAAGAACGAAGCATCTTGTCGTTCTCAATATAAATAGTGAAAAGAGTAAGGCAAGACGCTATCGAAAATACTTCAGCGATAAAATCAATTTCGTTCTCACATCGATAAGGATATATCCAAACGCTTTTCTGAAACTGGAAAAACCCAAGTTGTTTCAGTTTTTCTCGTAACGCCTCGCGAGCTCTTTTCATTGATTCGGGAACATCGAAAAGAAGAAGGCGCCACTTCCCATCCCATGAAGATGGCTTAACGATAGTGAGATTCTCAAGGTCATATTCAAGTTTTCGTTTCTTACCTCGTTCAGTAAGAAAAAGCAAGATATTGCCGCGAACATCTTCTCGAATATCAATCAATTTTCGTTTGCGCGCATAATAAAGAGCCATTGAAACTTGAGCAGGTTTCAATGGAAATTTTTCCTGCCTGTTATGTCGGGAAATATGTCGTCGAAGATCCCTTGAAAAAGCTCTTGTACCTGCAGGACTTGAAAGCGTGATACCAATCGCCGCCAGGAAAATAATCCACTGAAGAGGCGTCCTGGGCTTATTAAAATCAAAAATACCCACAATTCCGATTATATATCAAAATCAGCGATAGCAGAAACTGTAAATAGGGAAACAACGCCCTAGTGTAAAGGTTTTACAAATTCCCTGCTCCGCACGTCTTTGTGATAGCGAATAGCAAATCGATGCGCTTCATTACGAACTCTAATCAAAGTTTCTAAGTCTGCCCACGAAGGCACTCGCCCCAAAATATCGTTTCGTTTTCGCTCCGGTCCTTTTGCTAAACCAACAAGAGGAATATCAAGTTTAAAAAGCTGAAGCACGCTCCGCGCCGTATTCACCTGCGCAATTCCGCCATCAATCAAGATCAAATCCGGTTTCTGCCACTTGTTGCGAAACCGCCGTATAAGAACTTCCCGTAACATCCCAACATCATTCGATCCCCAAATAGTTTTAATCCGAAACTTCCGATACTCATCCCTATCCGGTTTCCCGCCAACGAATACAACCATTGAACCAACCGCCGATGTCCCGGAAATATTTGAAATATCATACCCCTCAATTCTCCGTATTCGCCTCGAATCAACAACCTCATCATGTTTAATAAACGCAACATCTTGAATGTGTTGTAAAGCAAAAATCTGCCGCTTGTACTTTCCTGCTTTCTCAAATTCCAAATTCTTACTCGCCTCTTTCATCAGCATCTGGAGTGAACTCAAAATCCGTTTCTTCTTTCCCTCAAAGAAAAGAATGATACTTCGCACATCTCGCCGATATTCTTTAAGATCAAACGAGTTTGTACACGCTCCGGCGCAGAGTCTGATCTGGTGTTCGAGACACTCTCGTTTCGAGCGCGCTATTTGTTCAGGCGAATGTATATTGAAAGGAAAAATCTTGCGAATGATCTTAAGCGCTTCTCGCAAACTCGATGTTGAGGTAAACGGCCCAAATCGTTTTAAAATCTTGTAGTCGGGCGATTCAGTCTGTCGTGCGAGCAAAATCCGCGGAACCTTATCTTTCGTAACAGCAACATAAAGAAAACTCTTGTCGTCTTTTTCAAGAACATTAAACGGCGGCTGATATTTCTTAATAAGCTCCGCTTCCAATATAAGCGCCTCAATCGCGGTATCGGTTTGGATGTAATCAACTTTTTTGATTTCACTTACTAATTTTTCAATCCGCCTGTCGTGTGGACGCAAAAAATAACTAGACACCCGCCGCTTCAAATTTCCCGCTTTCCCCACATAAAGCAAATGATTCTTGCCTCGCCCGTCTTTAGACGAGGTGGGTGAACCTCGCATCAAATAAACACCAGGCGTATCAGGTAAATTTTTATAAAAATTATCTTTATTCACTTCGTTCACACTATAAAATAAAACACGCTCCGTTGAAAACGGAACGTGTCCTCGTATCATCAGCCGGACCGACTGCCAGTCGTTGCACCACCATCACTACCATCAACTATTTCTGGTCGCAAAAACTCAGTTTCAATTCGTATCATCAGTTTGCCAACCTCGGATTCTTTTCGAACATGACGAATAAGAGTATCACGATCGAAAATCCTACTTCCAAGAGCAATACAAATTCCATCTGACAAACTCTGAAGTCGTTTGAGTATTCTCTTTTTTGCCTTGTTCTTTAATTGAACAGAATACTCCATAAAAACATTAAAACTTAAAGAACCGACAACTTCGGTTCTTACTGATAAAGTCGAGTCGACCAGAACCGAAATCAGCCGCAACAATAACACTGAGATTAAGGCGTGTCAAATTGAGTCTGGCTCGGTCAAATCCTTCGACAAACTCAGGATAAACAAAAACACCCCGCATTCCTGCGGGATGTTATCGTCTCAATATACGCCCCTTTAGATATAATTCGGGTCGGTGAATCGTTTCTCGACATCTTCCCAATTCACAACCACCCAGAAATTATCGATGTATGCGGCGCGTCGATTCTGATAATGAAGATAATAGGCGTGTTCCCAAACATCAAGTCCAAGAAGCGGGATAAGTTTTCCCATCATCGGACTGTCCTGATTCGGAGTCGAATATACCTCAATATCTCCAACACTATTTTTGACGAGCCACGCCCAACCGCTACCAAAGCGGTCAGTGGCAACCTGGGTAAACTTGTTTTTAAACTCGTCAAAACTTCCAAATTTCTCGACGATCTTCTTGGCGATTTCTGTCTCTGGCGCGGGAGCTGGAAATTTACCCGCAAGGCCAGAGCGCATCATCTGCCAAAACATTGAGTGATTGATATGCCCTCCGCCATGATTACGGATTGGCGTCTGTACCTCCTTGGGCAATCCTTCAAAGTTTTCCAAAAGATCAATAAGGTTTCTTCCTTGGAGGTCAGGACGATCTTTAAGCGCGGCATTCAACTTATCAACGTAAGCTTGATGATGTTTTGTATGATGCAATTTCATCGTTTCTGCATCGACAAATTGATCAAGCCGATCGTAACTCACCTCTCCCTTGTCATCTTTATAAGGAAGTAATGGAAGTGTGTAAGGATATTTCAATTCTTCGGGTTTCATAGAGAATAAAGAATTAGAAGCTAATAAAACGACCTTTTAAAAGTACTCTAAGTTTATCATACCAAAACTATCCTTAAAGTACTTTCCTCAAATATTCCCCTGTGAAACTCCCTACCCGTTTTGAAACTTGCTCCGGCGTCCCAACCGCGACAACCTTTCCGCCCTTGTCTCCCCCCTCCGGTCCCAAGTCAATTACCCAATCCGCCGACTTGATAACGTCAAGATTGTGTTCGATCACAACAACAGTGTTCCCTCTATCAACCAAACGCTGTAAAACCATCAAAAGTTTCTCAATATCGGCAAAGTGCAAACCTGTTGTCGGCTCATCAAGTAAATAAACTGTCCGTCGCGTATCGCGTTTTCCAAGTTCTGCTGAGAGCTTAATGCGTTGTGCTTCTCCACCCGACAATGTCGGCGCTGGTTGCCCAAGTTGTAGATACCCCAATCCAACCTCATCGAGAATTTTAAGTTTCTCGTGCAACCACGGAATGTCTTCAAAAAAACTCGTAGCTTCTTCAATCGTCATCTGAAGCACTTCATAAATATTCTTCCCTTCCGAAGATTTCCCGCTTGGCGAATATTTAACCTCAAGCGTTTCTCGATCAAACCGTTTCCCTTTGCAAATATCGCATTGCACATATACGGTCGGCAAAAAGTGCATTTCAATCGCGATTAATCCATGCCCTTCACAGTTTTCACACCGCCCGCCTTTCACGTTAAAACTAAACCGTCCTGGCTTATAGCCGCGTACTCGCGCATCCGGCGCCGCCGCAAATAAATCACGAATGTGCGTCCAGGCGCCCACATACGTCGCCGGATTTGATCGCGGTGTACGCCCAATCGCCGACTGATCAACATTCACCGCCCGATTCACATATTCCAACCCCAAAATACTTTTAACCGCCCCCGGCTTGTATGCGCTTCCGTTAAATCTATTCGATAACGCTTTATAGACAACATCGTAGACAAGGGTGCTCTTCCCCGATCCCGAAACGCCAGTAACCGCGACAAGTCGCCGTAAAGGCAAATCAACATTGATATTCTGAAGATTATTTTCCGTTGCCCCCCGAATTTTCAAAAAATCATGATTATCCGTAACTTTCCGCCGAGTCTTAGGAATCTCAATAAACTTCTTTCCACGCAAATAATCTAATGTTGGCGAATTCTGTTTCTTATCCTTAATGATTTCAGGAATCGGTCCCTGCGCGACAATATATCCCCCGTGTACCCCTGCCGCCGGTCCGATATCAACTAGGTAATCCGACTCGCGAATCGTTTCTTCATCGTGTTCAACAACGATAATTGTATTACCCAAATCCCGTAACTCATGAAGCGTCTCAATAAGCTTCGCGTTATCTCGTTGGTGAAGCCCAATTGTCGGCTCGTCTAGAACATACAAAGTTCCGACAAGATACGAACCAATCTGCGACGCTAAGCGGATTCGTTGTGCCTCGCCTCCCGACAAGGTCCCTGCCTTCCGTTCAAGCGTTAAATAATCAAGACCAACATTCAACATAAACTTCAAACGGCTTCGGATCTCCCGCATTGGTGCTTCACCAATCTCCGTAACCCATGTGTCTTTCGACTTCAAAAGTTTCTCGAAAAACTCCGCGGCGTGACTTATCGACATTTGGACAACTGACGAAATATTTTTTCCCTCAATCAAAACTGAAAGCGCCTCTGGTCGCAATCGCTTTCCTGTGCACACAGGACAAATCTTTTCAGACCACAAATCCTCAGTTCCTAATCCATTACACGCCTGACACGCACCATACGGACTATTAAAAGAAAATAATCGCGGCTCAATTTCTGGAAATGAAAATCCATCCTCTGGACACGTAAATTTCGCGGATAAAGAAACTTCTTTATCGGTAATAATCGTCACAACGTCATTTCCGTACTTAACTGCTGACTCAACCGCTTCCGAGAGCCGCAACCGATTATCTTTATCGGTAAAATCCAATCCTGAGGGAATCCGATCCACAACAAGTTCAATTGTATGCTGTTTGTGACGACTCAATTCAATCCGTTCCCGTAAAGAAACCATTTTTCCATCAATCCGTGCCTCAGAAAAACCGGAATTCAAAAAATCATAAAGCAACTGGTAATATTCTCCTTTTCGTCCCCGCACAACTGGCGCGAGCAATACAATATTCTTCTGAGCTTTGTTTTGTTCTGAAATGGCAATAACCGAATCAACAATCTCTTCAATCGTCATCTTGCGAATTTCTTTGCCACACTGCGGACAATGCGGCGTTCCCGCGCGCGCGAAAAGTACCCGAAGGTAATCGTAAATCTCGGTAATCGTAGCGACCGTCGAACGCGGATTCGCCGAATGGCTCTTTTGATCAATTGAAATAGCAGGCGATAATCCCTGAATATCGTCAACATCCGGCTTATCGAGCTTCCCTAAGAATTGCCGCGCATACGCTGAGAGTGATTCGATATATCGCCGCTGTCCCTCCGCGAAAATCGTATCAAAAGCCAAGCTCGATTTACCCGAACCGGAAAGCCCCGTGAATACAACCATCTTATCGCGCGGAATCTCTAAATTAATGTTTTTTAAATTATGCTCGCGTGCTCCACGAATGATTATTTTATCTTTTGCCATATTTATATAAATTTACTTTTAAATTTATCTATAAATATGAGCATCCGCCGAAGCTTTAGCATAGGTGGACCCCATGTTTATTTTATTTACTGTTTTCTTCACAATTATTTACTTTTAGTCTTCTCCTGCTTCTTAAGCACCATAATCTCATCCCGTAAAATCGCCGCCAGCTCAAAATCAAGTTCGTCCGCCGCCTCTTTCATTGCTTTTTCTTTTTCGCGAAGCACGTCAGTCAATTTCCGCCCAGTATACCCAACTCGTTCGACCCGCTCAATCTTCTTCGCGCGCGTGTACGCTTCCTGCTCCTCGCTCGCGATAATATCGTGAATACGTTTCTCAATCGTTTTTGGAGTAATCCCGTATTTCTTATTGTATGCAAGTTGAATCTTGCGTCGCCGCGTACTCTCTGAAACCGCCCGTTTAATCGAACCCGTCTCGTGATCCGCGTACAAAATAACTTGTCCGTTCACGTTTCTCGCCGCCCGTCCCATCGTCTGAATAAGTGATGTTTCACTCCGCAAGAATCCTTCTTTGTCAGCATCGAGAATAGCAACAAGCGAAACCTCCGGCAAATCCAATCCTTCGCGAAGCAAGTTAACACCAATCAAGACATCGAATTTTCCTCGCCGAAAATCACTCAAAATCCGAATTCGATCAAGTGTAGCAACGTCACTATGAAGGTACGTAACTTTGATTTTTAAGTTCTCAAGATAGTCGCTAAGCTCTTCTGCCATCCGTTTCGTAAGCGTTGTCGCAAGCACCCGTTCTTTTTTCGAAATCCGATCTTTAATGCGTTCGATTAAATCATCAATCTGCCCGCGAACCGGACGAATGATAATTTCCGGGTCAACAAGTCCTGTCGGACGAACAATCTGTTGGACAATCTGCCCTGAACCCGTTGAAGAATCGCTGTGTTCAAGTTCGTACTTTCCCGGTGTTGCCGACGTATACAATGTCTGTCCAATACGCTTTTTAAACTCATCAAAACGAAGTGGTCGGTTGTCCGCCGCCGAAGGTAATCGGAATCCATACTCAATGAGCGTCCGTTTGCGCGATGCGTCGCCCTCATACATCCCGCCGATCTGCGAAACCGTAACATGCGATTCATCAATCACCAAAAGAAAATCATCAGGGAAATAATTCAGGAGCGTATCCGGCGGCTCACCAGCGTTGTGTCCCGAAAGGTGCCGTGAATAGTTTTCAATCCCGTTGCAATAGCCAATCTCCCGCATCATCGCGATATCCGCTTTAGTCCGCCGCTCGAGCCGTTCTGCTTCAAGTAGCTTCCCTTCTTTTTCAAAACGCGCAAGTTGTTCTTTAAGCTCAATAAGAATATCCTCAATCGCCCGATTTCGTTCTTCAACCTCGGTAATAAAATGTTTTGCCGGCGCGAAAAATACTTCTTGAAGTTTCGGCGTTTTTCCCGGTCGAAATCCTTCAACTGGATTTATTTCATATATTTCTGAAATCGCACCAGCTTGCCCTGAGCCTGTCGAAGGGTTAAGAACAAGGTTATAAATCATCTCTCGATCCGGCGGCATAATTTCCCAATTATCTCCGCGTAAACGAAACGTTCCTCGTTTCAGATCCGCCGTTGTTCGAGTAAATTGAAGCTCGATAAGCTTTCGCGGAAACTTCTTCCGATCAACAACATCCCCGACTTTCAAATGAAAAATATTTTCTTTATAAACCTCCGGCGCCCCTAAACCGTAAATGCACGAAACCGAAGCAACGATAATTACATCCTTCCGCGTCAAAAGCGCCGTTGTCGCCGCGTGGCGCAATTTATCAATCTCATCATTAATCATCGCTTCCTTTCCTATATAGGTATCCGAAGAAGGAATATACGCCTCTGGCTGATAATAGTCGTAGTACGAAACAAAATAATGAACGGCATTATTTGGAAACAATTCTCGGAATTCATTACACAACTGCGCCGCTAAAGTTTTGTTGTGCGCGATAACTAAAGTCGGCTTCTGAACCTCGGCAATAACATTCGCGATTGTAAAAGTCTTTCCTGATCCAGTAACTCCTAAAAGCGTCTGGTGTTTGTACCCTTTCTCTAAACCAGAAATAAGCGATGCAATCGCCTGAGGCTGATCTCCCGCCGGTTGAAACTTCGATTCTAATTTAAACATATCCTTAGTTATCCCTCAGCGCCGAGTAAACTCGGCGTTCGGGATTCTCTATTTTGTAATTTCGCTTTACTCAAACAAAACAGGAAAATAGCCGAAACGCCCCCATCCGCGGCTCTCTAGGGGGTATGAAAGCCATTGTAGAGTATCTTCCAAAAAGAATAAAGAATAAGTTGACGTACTTCTACCAAAGTGTTATAAAAAAACCGCTTTGATGTATCTATAAAATCAAAGGTCGAATGGATCCTTAACAATAATTAAATAACCTTTCACATATGGAATTAATCCTGGTCATAGCATTCGTCGCATTCCTTATCCTGGTAATGATAGTAATCGTAGGCCTGATTCAAATTAGTGAGAGTGTGGAAGTAATCCGCCGGGTCGCCGAAAAGATAGAAAGAGTAATAGACAAATCAGAGAAAGATGATGGAAAAGAAACAAAAGAGGGACCCGCGGAAGACGAGATCATTGATGGTATTCTCCGAAAAGAAAAGCTGAGAGAAGAAGAAGCAAAAGAAAAAGAGAATCTTCGTGAAAAGCGGATTAGAGAAATCATCGAGAAAGGATCTCTGCTCGGTAAGATCATCCAAAAAGCTAGAGGGGAGGGCATCGAGAAGATTGAAAAGAAGGGAAGCGTAATGCACATATACAATAGTGGCAACGTCGAGGTCTTTTTAAGCAAAAACGCTATTGAAAAGTTTAGAATAGAAAACGCATGGGGAGGAAAAAACCTCGGCGACTTCTCTGAAACAGAACTAGAAAAGTTGGAACAGTGGCTTCGAGAAGGTTAAAAAAGAGCAACCCGCCCCATAAAGGCGGGTTTTGTTTTTTATCGAGTCAGACCCAGTTTTTGACAAAGAGAAGTCGAAATGATACAAGAAGACACTAAGTAATTTTAATAATTTAACAAAGGTCACTTGGTTATTACATTCTCAATTTTTTATACCTCATATGTGGTACCCTGAAATACCCGAGTTTACATCACTATACCTCGGTATAGTGATCTATGGAGTAATCGCAACGACAATTGGATTTTTCTGGGGTAAATCAGAAATGAAATATAAATTAGGAAATGATCAGAAAAGGGTTGCTCCATAAAGAAGCCCGCGCCTAGGCGCGGGTTTTATTTTTAACTAATCCGGGTTTTTGACAAGCCGTTGTACAAGTGATAATAAGAAACACATCCCAAAGGTCACTATGTGATCCTCAAAAGGATCTTAGCAGTTCTTAAATATCAGAGTATATGAGTTCGCTATTAGTAATTTGTCTTATTTTAGGCGCTTTTGTTTTCGGTTACTTTATCGGTGTAAAGCAACGAGTAGTCGCAGTAAAGAAACCTAATAAAGAGAAGAAATCCCCGGAAACCAGCCCCACTTTTGGCAATGAATTTGAGGAATTCACAAAAGGCGCTTAAAGAAGAATGTTGGAGAACATAATTGATCCCGCTAAGTCCCACCGTGTGGTGGGATTTTTTATTGTCTTTATTTTTTCTTTATACTACCAAAGAAATGTCCAAGTTCAGGACAAAAGGTTTAATTAATAAGTTACTTAATATAAAAATATATGCAAATTCCCTACCCGATAATATACGGGGGATGGTTGATCTACTCATTCGTGGGTCTCGTTGCTTCAATTATTTGGTTCCCTTTTTGGTTGCTCGGCCGGATATGCCTGTACATTGCCGGCGCCTGGTTCCTCTTTCTTCTCATCACTATAGCAGCGATAAAAGACATCGGCATAATGCGCCGCGCGACAAAAGAATGGAGACTTGAACAAAAAAGCAAGATCCCGAAACCCGGACTGGTAAATCTCGTGGAAAAAATATTCGAGAAAACCGAACGAAACCATAATGTTGTAGTCGAACAGTACTACCTCCTGAAAGAACTTTAAGCGGCTAAAAGCCGCTTTTTGTTTGACTAGAAAAATAACGGAATTCGCCCCCGCCCAGAACCTAGACACGCTCCGAGAAAAAATCGACACAAAACAGACCTGCTCTAAGCGGGTTCTTGTTTTTTAAGAGCACCACGCAATCAGCCGCAAAGGTTGTTTTTTAGTTGGGGAAAAGCCCCGTGGATATAAGTGATAAAATGAATCTGAAAGGCCGAGAACCTTAAAAACTAACGTAGTAAACGCTATATGCAAAAAATGTCTCCGTACTCGGAAAAACTCTTTGAGGGACAAGAGTACTATCGCCAGATAGAATATGTAGAGTCGCCCGAGTTAAAGGATAGGGTCTACTTTGATGACTATGGCTTAATCCATCTAAGCCACGACAGTCGCTTGGGGGAACGCGCTGAAAAAGAACAGCTTGAGAGATTAGAACTCTTACACGAGGCAAAAGAAATTCTCCAAGGAAAAATCCCCTCGCAGTGCGAGAAACAATACAGGGATATTCCTGTAATTCTCCAGCGAAGAGGAAATGGATCAAAAGGCAACTACTGGATTTTTAAAGCATACATAAATAATCACCGAACAACTGTTGTAGTTCGCGAAGGACCAAGGAAAGACGGTTCTTGCAAGTATTTTTGGAGCGTTTTCCAGTCCCCGCTGTCAAAACCAAAAAAACGAGCAATAGCTCCCTGGCTAACCCAGAAAATCCGAAGAAGAACAGCACTAGCATACGCAAGATAGGACCGCCCCTTCGGGGCGGTTTCTTTATACCGAAAACTCTTGCAATACCTCAAAATCTTTTTTTAAAACTTCTTTAGTGCCCGCGTCATAAACCGCAACTGCCGGATGATATAGTGGAATGATTATAAGTTTTCCAAAAGACGTCTCCGCATTAAATTGCTTGCCGTGCATTTGACTGATCGAAGTCACATAATCAGCTAATCCGAATTTTTCCATGATATAGCGCATTGAAAAACGCCCAAGTGTCGCAATAACCGCGGGTTTAATAATTTCGATCTGCCGATCGAGAAACGGCCCGTACGCGGAAATTTCTTCCGGCAATGGATCGCGATTCTGCGGAGGCCGATCTTTCACGATATTTGTAATATAAACCGATGCTCGTAGGATCCCGGCTGAAAGAAGTAACTCATCAAGCACCTTTCCCGCCGCTCCGCAAAATGGCCTTCCCTGAAGCGCCTCGTTTCGCCCCGGTGCCTCGCCGATAAACATAATTTTTGCCTCATGACTCCCCTCACCAAGCACGGGATAAACGCCATTTCGTATTCGCTCGCTATAAAGCGGCAGATGTTCACCGTCCCAAACCTCGTCCCGAATTTTTTTAAGAAGTTCTGAATTGCTCATTGTTTACTCAAAACACATTTTAAGTAACTCAATGTTTTTTCGATCCGGTCCCAAACCCTGAAACCCTGGTACTTCCAAAATCCATGGTTTTGTTTTAAGCCGTGGCTCGTGCGCTAAATTTCGAAACCCCTGCATCCCGATGTAGCCTTCACCGATGTTTTCATGCCGATCGCTGTGAGAGTCAAAGGGCGTTTTCGAATCATTCGCGTGCAAAACAACGATATTATCTAAACCTACCTCCGTGTCCCACTCAATAAGCATCTGTTTAATAAGCGGGGGCGTGTATCGTTCGATAACGCCCGCCTCGTAGGCGTGTGCTGTATCAAAACAAACTTTCGCGCGTGGTGATTCAACTCGTTTTAAAATACTACCAACTTCCTTGGCATTTGATCCAAGTTTTGCTCCCCCACCGGCCGAATTTTCCAAAATAAGCTGAGCGCGTCCGGGCACCGCTTTTAAAACCTCTTTCATTCCTGAAACAACTTTCTTTGCCGCTTCCCCCTTCGGCGCCTCCTTGCCGGAACCAACGTGAAAAATAAGTCCCTGCGCGCCAATTGCTTCTGCGATTTGAAGATGTTCAGTCAAACTTTTTACAGACTTCGCGCGAAGTGCTTCATCCGGACTCGCTAAATTAACAAGATACGCCGCGTGAAGATACACAGATTGGATATTGCTCTTTCGAAGCGCCTCACCATATCGCTCGATGTCCGCTTGTCCAGGCATCTTAACACCCCATTGTCGTGGTGAAGCGCCGAAAATCTGAATCGTGGTAGCGCCAAGTTCCCCAGCATATTCGATAGCCTTCCAAAGCCCTCCCGCCGTAGAAACATGTCCTCCGATAAGTGGCTGCATATACTTAATTATGTACCCTAAAAGACTCCACGACACAAGAAGAGAAAATAACGAATAAAAATCCCGTTTAAAGCGGGATCTTTATCTTACGCTTGCGGTTCGCCGTCTTTTTTCCGCTTACTAAAGTATGCGACGTAAAGAATCTCAAGCACGCCGCCAAGATTCACAAGAAGTAAAACAATGTACCAGGCAAGATCGTGCCGTTGTGCCGCCTTCCAAAGCGCGACACCCTTCCACGCGAATGTCCAAAGAATAAGCGGCAAAAGCCATACCATATTATCAACAAAATACTGTTCTGGAGCCATAGATAAAATTATTAAAACTATTTGACCTTTGAACCCGGCAAGACTTCTTTATCAGGTTGAAGTAAAACCGGTCCTGCTTCACTATCGGCCGCGAGAAGCATTCCCTGGCTTTCTAATCCCATAAGCATTCTTGGTTCGAGGTTCGCAACAATCACAATTTCTCTCCCAACAAGCAAAACAGGGTCATAAACCTTACCTACGCCCGCTACAAGCTGGCGCTTTTCTTCCCCGAGATCTATATAAAGTTTTAGAAGTTTATCAGATCCCTCAACCCGCTCCGCCTCAAGAACTTTCGCTATCCGCAACTCAATATTCTGAAACGTCTCGTAGTTGATCATTGCTTCTTTTTTTCACGTGAATATATTCCAATAAGCCGCGCTTCTTCAACAATATGCTCTCGCATCGCGTCCTCAATCTCTTTCTTATCCGCTTCAGAATCAAGCTCAAGTTCGATATCAAGCGCGTACAACTTGAAAAAGTAATGATGGGATCCCGTTGGTGGGCAAGGGCCGCCGTACCCCGTACCACCAAAACTTGTAAGTCCTTCAGTCGTGCCTTGAGGAACTGTATCCTCCTCGATTTCGTCAGTTTCAGGACTAATCCCCCACAGCGTCCAATGCACCCAAACTTCCCCGGGAGCATCAGGATCATCAACAATAAGAGCAAGACTTACCGCATCACTCGGCACATCGGAAATAATAAGCGGAGGACTAACATTGTCTCCGTCACAGGTATATTTTGCAGACATCACCCCTCCGTCTTTAAAAGCAAAACTCGTTAATCTCATATTATGATAATGTACCACGAACCAAAACCAAGCAAAACCCTATACAAGACAACAGTTCGTCTTGTAGTAAAAGAGTCGTCTCACATAGGATCTTAAAAAAACAAAACTGCCCCTCACCGGCAGTCCTGTTTTTTTGTGTATCGCACACAAAATATTGAGCTGAACAATCGTAACATCGTTACAATCACATCTGATGATGTTAAATCTATAATACCTCACCATTCCCGAAACGCAACGAAGACTATGTGGATAAAATAATACCGCTTCCAAAAAGAAAACGGTATTAAGTTCGTCGAGACTTGAGAGGAAACACGCTGAGAAAAAATGGCAAGCGCATAAGACCCTCTACTTCCTTTTCAACTACGACAACTTCAGAGTCATAACCAAGAAAGATATAAAAAATCGTACCATCCTTACGAATGGTTCTTCGAACAACTGGCTTCTCACGAAGAATCCGGATTACCTCTGGTAAACAATTAACACGTTCCCACGCCACAGTATGGTTCCGAAGTTTGTAATTTCGAGATTTTCCTTTATAGAAAAAATGACTAAAGCCTTGTTTATCAAAAAAAACGTGAGTTTTAAGAGCTGGGCAATAGACTCGGCCAATTTTCTTGTAAATCTCGTAAAGAGGTTTAACGCTTCGACGAAAATGAGAACGAGCGTAAGGCATAAAAGAAGACATAAATACTACAAGATAAATTAGTAAAGATCAGAAATCTTAGCTCTTTATAATTAGCCAAGTATTTCCCTAAGTCAAGAAAAATAAAAAGGGACGTTGCCGCCCCCTCTTACTATCTCTAAAAAATACCTCGCTCAAAAAACTACGAGGTTCCTACGGCCGCGCAGGTACACTTACCGTCTGCTTGCTTGCGCGCAGCGCACTTCGGCACACAATGTTCCGCGCCACACGCATGGTTCGGATCGTGTACTGCCGCCTCCGCGCCACACATATCGCATTTATAACCCTCCGTCGCCCTACCGCACTTTTTACATATATCCATAGTTTTATTATAGCAAATCAGACAATAAGCATCCCGTCTCCAAACGAGAAAAAACGAAATTTTTTCCGAATCGCCTTTCGATAAAGATCAAATAATTGATCCCTCCCGACAAAAGCCGAAACAAGCATTAACAAACTCGATTTCGGCACATGAAAATTAGTAATCAACCCGTCAATAAATTTAAATCTATATTTCTCATTGATAAACAAATCTGTCTCTCCAGTCAGCCGTTTGAGAACACTTCGGGAATCGGAAGCGGATTCAAGTGTTCGCGTAACAGTTGTTCCAACAGCAATAATCGGTCTCCCTTCTTTTCTAGCTCGATTCAAAAATCGAGCCGTCTCTTTCGAAATCTCATACCATTCTTTGTGAAGTTTCTTTTCCTTGACTTGCTCTTCAGTAAGCGACGCGAACGTTCCTAAATTCACATGAAGCGTAACAAATCGTACGTCGAATCCCGCCCGTTTGAGTTTCTGAAAAAGCCGATGAGTAAAATGAAGTGATGCTGTCGGTGCCGCCACCGATCCTTCCTGCCGGGCAAAAATTGTTTGATATTCACGTCGTAGAGCCGATTCTGAAAGTGGTGAGTCCTTGATATAAGGCGGAATCGGTGTTGATCCATAGCGTTCAAGAATGGAAGAAAGTCTCGAAATCGGAAACGACGGTTTTAAAAAGTAATATTTACCTCGTCGTGTCACTATAAAAAAGAGTTTCGAAGTGAGTGATAATCGTGATCCGATTTCAATTCGGCGATCCACCATAGCTTCAATAAGATTTCCAACTGTCCGCAAATAAAGAATACGAACCTTCCCGCCTGTCTCCTTCATAAGTGTGAGTCGCGCCGGAACAACTTTTGTTTCGTTAAAAACTAAAACCGCTCGTTCCGGCAAGTACTTTGGAAGATTAAAAAATGTATCATAAGAAACCTTTTTATTTTTCTTATTATAGACAAGGAGCTTTGCGCTATCTCGTGGCAAAGCCGGTTTTTGCGCGATAAGCTCTGGCGGCAAAATATAATCATACCGCTTGAGTAAATTTTCAAATTGAGAGCTCATACCTTTCCTTTTTTAATATCCCCCCGAATCTTCGCTACGAGCTTATTGAAAAAATAAAGATTATGGAACGTCAGCAAGCTAAGCGCCGTAATCTCTTTTGCTTTAAAAAGATGCGCAATGTAACTCCGCGTGTAATCGGTACAGACAAAACAATCGCATTTTGAATCAAGTGGTCTCCGATCTTTAACAAGCGCGGATTTTTTAAAATCTATCCTCCCCTTCGACGTAAACGCCGTGCCGTGCCGCGCGTAATGGGTTGGCACGATACAATCAAACGTATCAATCCCCGCTTTAATAATTTTTACAATATCTTCCGGATGACCGATGCCTAAGAGGTGCCGGGGCTTTTCTTTCGGTAATTCACGAATGGTCCATTCGATCATTTTTATCATCGCGTTCTTGTTATCACCGAATTCTCCGCCAATCGCAAACCCGTCAAAGGGCAACGAGCCGATAAACTTCGCGCCTTCGATTCGCAAATCTTTAAATTTCCCTCCCTGTGTAATACCGTAAAGCGCCTGCTTGGATTTTTTAACAGCAAGGCAAACTTCCGCCCATTGATGTGTTCGCCGAAGTGATTGCTTTGTATACTCGTATCCCGCGACCGGCGATGTGCACTCGTCGAACGCTAAGATAATATCTGCCCCGAGCGCTTCCTGAATTTTGACTGATTCCTTAGGACCGATAAAAACCTGTACGCCGTCAATCGGCGACCGAAACCAAACGCCGTCACGGGTAATTTTGATCTTTTTCGGCTGAGCTCCTTCGCCGATAACAATGTCTCGTTTTTCTTTGAGAATTTTACCAACCCCGTGATCACTTCCAAACCCCAAGCTAAAAACCTGAAATCCCGCCGAATCAGTCATAAGCGGCCGCTTCCACTGCATAAATGTGTGCAGCCCTCCCGCCGCCTTAACGATTTTTTCCCCGGGCTTCAAATGAAGATGAAACGTATTACAAATAAGCAACTGGGTATTCGTATGTTCCGCCTCATGGGCAAAAAGCGTCTTAACCGCCGCTTGCGTCGCGACCCCGACAAACGCAGGAGTCTCAATCTCGCCGTGCGGTGTTTTTAAAATTCCAAGCCGTGCCCGACTTTTTTTCGATTGTTTCAAAACTTTAAAATCAATCATTGAAGATAAAACGTAATTCGCTTCTTTGTAATAAACCCTTCCTCCCGGAGATCGTCAAGCGCTCGTCTCACGTCCTGCGTGTTCCGTCCTGTTTCTGTGATAATTTGCTTTTCAGAAAACGGCGAAGAAATAAGCGCTTTAAGAATCTTTCCTCGAAGTTCGCGATGCGAACCCCTGAATCGACTTTGTTTCGTGTAATGTTTGCTCCGTCGGCTGGGATTCTCCTGACTCGTCTTCAGCATCACGCCATAATCCATAAGCGCGTAATACCACTCGCGAGGATTCTTCCTATCAAGCGTCTTTTCAACAAGCGGATAAATATCAGAATCAGAAATTTTATCTCGCCCTCGGGCGAACTTGTCTTGTCCTTTAAAAAAGAAATGAATAAAAACACTCCTGATATTTGTCTCGATAAAAACCGTCGGTATATTGAAAGCAAAAGCCGCGATTGATGCTGCTGTCGCCGGCCCAATACCCGGAAGTTCGAGAAGCGCTTCAGGAGTACGCGGCAGCTTTCCGTGGTACTGATCCATAACAATCCGCGCGATGCGATGAAGTGCGATTGCCCGCCGGTTATATCCCAATCCTTGCCAAACACGCACCACGTCTCGAAGCGGCACAACCGCAAGAGCTTTAAACGTAGGAAATGATTTCAAAAACTCCTTATACTTCGGAACAACACGGCTAACCTGCGTTTGCTGAAGCATAATTTCTGAAACAAGAATGCGATACGGATTAATATTCCTTCTCCACGGAAGCTCCCGCTTGTACTTCTTATAATACGCATAAACAACTTTTCTGAACTCAAACGGATTCATAAGACCAAGTATACTGCAAAAGAAAAGATGGCGTTTCCGCCATCTTTTCCTATATTCTATATTCTAACTTCTATATTCTTGATGTTATTGCTCAATCGGTTCCGGCTGAGGGCCAGTCGCCGTGAACTTCGCCATCACAACATTTCCTTCCGCGTCTTGAAGTGGAGCATCCACGCCTCGAAAATCAAAGTCATCGGGATTGCCGTCATCAGGACGAATAACTGCATAGTACATTCCTCCTACGGCTGTGCTCCGCATAAGGCGAACCTCGCCCGCGTTCGTGCCAGCGGCAAAGAGTCGCGCGCCAAGAATATTACCGAGACTGCCGTCCCGATCTTCTTGAATCGCTATCCAACTGTCCTCTTCTAAAGTAACTGAAGCGACGACAATCTTGTTCCCAGCCGGCTGATCATTAACGACTATGACGTTCGCCGCCGACTCACCCTCAGTAAGCTCATTGCCGTTTTGCACAATCTCCTCCCCTCCAGAAACCGTATCGTCTGTCAAATCCATTGAGCGATCTCTGCTGATATTGCCGATTAAAAGACCGACAAGAAAAGCAATGATTGCAATAATGACGACCTTGCGTGTTGAATGCGTTGCCCCTTCCGTCGCCGCTTGGGTCGTTCCCCCTTGACCACCGCGGTTCATCGACATCTGCTGTTGCTGATGAGGATGCTGGTGTTGTCCACCTGTGTTGTTGTTTTGATCCATAAAAGCGACGTTTATTGGTTTATAATCTGCTCTTACTCTAGTATAGGGGGCCGAATTGTCAATACAAAACCCATAAAGAGGTTAAACTGTCAAGAAAGCCTCAATCTTACTGGCTAAAATGAAATCATTTTCAGAAAGGCCGCTGATAGCGTGCGTCCAAAGTTCTAAAACAACCTTATTATAAGAAATATGCGCATCGGGATGATGTCCTTCAGCTTCAGCAAGTTCCGCGACGCGGTTTACAAAAATCATTGCTTCTTTGAAATTCTTAAACACAAACTCGTGTCGAATCTTTTTCTCCTCAACAACTTCCCATAGAAGTGTAAGCGCCTGAAGATATTCCTGGATGTGCGCGCCTGTAATCGGTGGCACGCCGCCTTCGCACGGAACGCATTTTTTTGTTCGTAAATCAATAATCATATATCTATAGTACCTGATTAAGATTTCGAGACAAAGCGCCGTTCAATCTCCTGAAGTGTAAAGCTTTTTTCTTTCGTAAACTCACCAACCCGAGTTCGAACAAGGTTCGTAAGATACCCACCTGTAGAAAGCCGATCACCGATATCCCGCGCAAGCGCGCGAACGTATACGCCTGGCCCGGTCACAACGCGAATCCGAAGCTCCGGCCACGTATACGAAAGTACTGCAATCTCTTTTATTTCAGCGGGCCTGGCTTGAAGTACGACTTTTTCTCCACGCCGAACTCGTTTATATGCCTCCTCTCCCTGAACCTTGATAGCGCTATAAACAGGAGGAACTTGGTTGTATACGCCTTTAAAATAATGTGTAGTTTCCTCAACAAGTCCTCTATGAGGAAGAGTTACAACTCGATGTTCTGTTTTCTCTCCCTCTTCATCATCAGTCGTGCTCGTTACTCCAAGTTTAATAACCGCCAAATACTCCTTCTCTTTTTGCACCACTTCGTGAAAATTCTTTGTCGCGTCACGCCCTATACCGACGACAAGAATGCCTTCCGCTAAAGGATCAAGTGTCCCGGCGTGGCCTATATGCCGTGTGCCCGCGAATTTGCGAATCACGTTCAAAACATCATTCGATGTTGGTCCCTTTGGTTTCCAAACCGCAAAAATGTTTTCCACAAAGGAAAGTTACCGCTTTTTATCGCGTCGAGCAACTTTCTGAAGTTTCACGAACTGCCGATATCGAAACTGCGAAGACGTTCTATACGCAGGAAGTCCTTTTCGATTTCCGACTTTCGCGTAATTTTTCATTGAAGCGCTGGTCCGCTTGTCTTATTTTTCTGAATACAACTTGTAAACATTGGGTTCTCTGTCCACCCACAGACGCCATCTGCCTGTCGCTCGCATATCGCGTTTTTATAGCAAGCATATTCTGGTTTGTATTCACACGTGGTAAAAACTTTTGTATCTGAACAAACCTGCCCGCTACACCCCGTTGGAACACACGCTTTAGTAATATCTGGTTTGAAACGAATAGGAACCTCAAGCTGCTTGTCATACTCCGGCAAGCCCGATGGATTGTCCTTTTGAAATACAAGCGTCCCTGTGTCAGTCTCAGGCATTTCAAAAGTAAGCTGAATACTAAACGGTACAAAATCTTCAGTCATCCACTCATCCTGTGCCTGAACTGGAGTAACAAGAATTTCTTTGCCGTTGCCATCAAAAAGTCGCAAAGGAAATGATGCTTCAAAAAACCACGAACCGCGTGCCCGTCCTTCAATAAAAAGCGGGCTAGTAACAAGCTTGTTTGGTTGTGGTGTCTCAACAACAATAAGTGACGACATATCTTCGCTAACAGGCGGGGTAATTTCCTCAACAAAGAGGCGTCCGTCAGCCGATCGACATTGTCGCGGATACGATTCCATAACCTGATTTCCTGCCGCCGCGCATTGATTAAAATTTTGAATTTCAACCGATTGGTTCCGAGGAAGCATAAGTCCCCAAATACTGATACCAAGAAGTATGACTAAAACAATAATAGCCGGAACAAGTAAATTTCTATTAAGAAGTGATGTATCCATAAATATAAGGATTAATAATAAGTAGTCGCCTTAATAATAACGTATTTATAAGTTTCCCGTTACTGTACTACTCGTAACGCAACGCTTCTATGGGATCTTTACGCGACGCTTTCCGTGCCGGGTACAATCCGAACACAACGCCTGTAAGAGTTGAAACCGTAACCGCGAGCCCGATCGCCGAAGGCGGTAGCGAAAATGCCCATCCGGTCGCGAGTGTATTCGAAAGAATAAGATAGGCAAGCGTCACGAAAAACGCGCCGATAAGAATACCGATAACACCGCCAAGAAATGTAAGAAGTATTGATTCAAGTAAAAATTGCTGGAGGATATCCCCGTTCGTGGCGCCAAGCGCCTTACGAAGCCCAATTTCTTTTGTCCGCTCAACAACCGACACGAGCATAATATTCATAATCCCGATACCGCCGACAACAAGTGAGATAAAAGCAATCGAGGTAAGAAACACAGTCATAATTGAGGTAATGTCCCCAAGAAGCGAGAGCGCGTCTTCTTGCGTCTGCACGGTAAAATCATCCTTATCAGGATCTGTGATGCGATGGTTCTGACGCAGAACAGAGACGATTCTACCCTGAGCAAATTCTGCGGTGTAGGCACTATTCGCCTGCGCTGTTACAAGATTGTAGTAGTCGATGCCAAGTAATTGCTTTTGTGCGACCGAAAGCGGCAAAAGAACCATATTATCCTGATCAACACCCATGGGTCCCAGTCCCTCTTCGTCAAGCACGCCGATAACGCGGATCGATAAGTTTTTGACGCGAATTGTCTTATCAACCGCTGTTTGTGATCCAAATAATGTTTCCGCGAGTTTCGAACCGATAACCGCGACATGATTGAACGAACGGACATCAGTCTCTGTAAACGTTCTGCCCGAGCTAAGCTCTAGGTTTCGGACAATAAAAAATTCGTGTGTCACGCCGCCGAAAGTAACGGTGAGATCATTGTTCTGATAAACAACCTTTGTCTGTCCCCGTACCTCAGGCGCAACCGCGAGAAGCGATTGTTCGCGTCGAAGCGCGTCCGCGTCCCGTTCCGTAAGTGTTTTGATAATAATCCCTTGTGCTGAAGGCGGTGAAGAAAATCGCGAACCCTTTGTCGCTCCCGGAACAATGAAAACAAGATCCGAACCGATCCCCCGCACCTGATCAAGGATAAGACTCTGCGCCGAAGAACCGATCGACATAAGCAAAATCACGGACGCGATACCGATAACAATACCAAGCATTGTGAGAAGCGATCGCACTTTCGCGTGTCGAAGTCCATGAACCGCTGTTTTGAATGAATCTCGAAGAAGCATTAGAAATAGGTTTTGTTATTTGAAAAAATCTTTGCCGCCGTGCCGCCGTTTTTCTATTCTTATGTCAGACTCGACCATACCATCGCGAATCTTAATGAGCCGATCTGCGAACTCCGCGGTATACGTTTCGTGAGTAACGAGAATAATAGTGTGTCCCTCGTCGTTAAGTTTTTGAAGAATCTCCATCACCTGGGCGCCCGAATGCGAATCAAGATTCCCCGTTGGCTCATCCGCGAAAATAATCTGCGGCTTGTTAACAAGCGCCCGCGCGATCGCGACCCGCTGTTTTTGTCCGCCGGAAAGCTTGCCCGCTTCAACTAAAATTTTATCGCTAAGCCCAACGCTCTCGATAGCCGCCTCGACAAGGTGCCGTCGATCCCCAACCGGCATATGCGCGTAGAGCAAAGGCAACTCGACATTCTCATAGACCGAAGCGCGTGAAAGCAAATTAAATGACTGAAAAATAAACCCCATCTCCTTATTTCGCGTGTACGCGAGCTCGTGATCCACGAGTGTCTGCATATCGTTCCCTAAAAATGTATAGATACCCCGTGTCGGTCGATCTAAAAAACTCAAAATGTGTAGCAATGTTGATTTACCGGAACCGGAAGGCCCCATAATCGCCACAAACTCGCCGGGCTTAATAGAAAATGAAACATCGCGGAGCGCGTGCGTTACCGTTCCGTCATCCCGATAATCTTTTGAAAGTTTCGAAACCTCGATCATACTAGTTAGTCGTCGGGCGAGCACCAACATTCAAGACTGTATCGCCCTCGGAAACTCCTGAAAGAAGCTGAACCATACCAGTTTGACTGCGGATACCAACCGTAACTGAAGTTTCCACAACTTCGCCATCAACAACCTTTTGCACGAAAACCCCTCGATCATCCTCAAGAAGTGCCGCTTGCGGAACAAATAATATATCCGCTTGTGTAAGTGTTTCAATCGTAAGATTCGCAGTAAGTCCGCTTTTGATGCGCGGATCAGCCGAGGCAAAAGAAATCGTTACGGCAAAATTGACAACGCCATCAATAATTGTCTCCGCCGGATCAACAAAGGAAACAAGTCCGTCAAATGTTTCTGAAGGTAAGGCGTCAAAAGTGATACGCACGGGATTCCCGGGAGAAATACTTACGAAATCCGTCTCAGGAACATTTGTTTCAATCTCAAGCGTTCCTTCCGATATCATCGAAATAACCGAAGACTGCGCGGTTACAACTTCTCCGACTGAAAAATTTTTCTTCGTGACAACACCGGTAAAGGGCGCCCGGAGATACGTGTTCGCAAGTTGGGCCTCAATAAGACGGACGCGTGCTTCAGCTTGGTTAACCTGTGCTTCCTGCGCGCGAAGCGCCTCAAGTGTTGGTCCGGCAAGCTTTAAAGTAAGTTCGTTATCAAGTTTTGAAACAGTAACCTTCTGTGCCGCAAGTGTCTGAATGCGGGTATTAACATTCGACATTGCCGTATTCACATTCGTCCGTGCCGTGCCCACATCAGTCTTGTATGCCTCAATAGTCGCGGTTGAAAGGCCTCCAGAACTATTAAGAGCATCAAGAAGGCGCGCGAGAAGTTCACGCACAAGCGAAAGATGTTGAATCCCGAGAGCGAGATTCGCGTCGATACTCTCTCGAGGAGAGTTTGGCGTAAGCGGTCCGAGCTCCGTACGCCACGCGCTAAGCATTGTTCCGGATTGAGATCGTAAAGACTCTGCGTCAATTTCCGCCTGAGAATTGCCGGTTATAAAAGAAAGTTGGGGAGTTGAAGAATCATCGTTGGTAAAAAGTGCGTCGATATAAAGCGTAACCGCGTCATCCGCTTTCGCGTACGCGTCTTGAAGAACGTCAGGAGCTCCAGCGTAGTAATTAACAAAATCCTGTTCTGCCTTCTGAAATTCGCTTCGCTTTACGTCAATATCCTCAGTTCGTGCCCCAAGTTTTACCTCATCAAGTTTCGCCTGCTGTGCCGCGAGACTTCCCTGCGCTTCCTCAAGCTGAGGATACAATTCGCTCGCGTCAAGCCGCGCGAGCATCTGTCCCGCGACAACATGATCCCCGACACTAACAGGGAGAGCGTTCACGCGTCCGCTCGTCTGAAACGCAAGATTCGCGTCTTCCGCCGGCCGCACCTTGCCAGTAATAATAACCTCTTGAGAAATAACTCCCCGCTCTACGGTAATCGAATCCTGAATCGGTTCGCCGTTACCAGAAACCAGATAACCAATAAGAAGCCCAACTGCGAAAAGCCCGAGAACGATAAAAATAAGATACCTCGTCGAAAAATGGCGTTTATGCATAACGCCCTATCGTACAGCGAAAATAAAAGTCTGTAAATTAACCCTTGCCTTCTGCGGGAATTTCTTCTTGAGGAAAAGGAAGCGACGGAATTTGTTCTTCTTGGTTTGTTGCTGTTCCTGTTGGAGAAACCTCCTTATCCGTACCCGAACCCTTCCACAAGAAGAATCCAAGAACCAAAAGAATAATGACCGCGATAAGAATGTAATAAATTTTTTTCATAGTAATAAATTAAAAATCGAACGACCTTTTAAGGTTGTAAGATATCTTCTGTCCGTCCGTCAATTGAAATCACAACACTAGAAACTGTCGGAAACTGTTTGAGCGTCTCGGTAATCTGCGCGCGGATTGCCGAAACTCGGCACGATCCGCCGATCTGAAATTGAAGCGCCTCGTTAAAGTCAGCGTACGCGACACCTTCTCGAATACTAAGTGACTGAACAAGAACTCCCGAGGGTATACTTGTCCCATATCCGCCCTCTTGTTCCCCTTCTGTCGGTCCTTTAAAAAGTTCTTGAAGCGTCGCCTGACCAATCGCTTCAGTATAAGGAACCGTTCGTGAAACCGGAAAAACTTTCGCACACGTTACCTCAGGATCCAAAACCTCACTCAAAAAGTAAACATTAAAACTCGTCCAATCCTGGAAAGGAACAACTGGAGCGCTTAACGGAAAGAGAAAAATGAGCGCGAGAAACCCAACAATAAAAAATAAAATGTATTTCATAAAAATCTACTTCCAAAATGTAAGAATCGTCGCCATCACGATAGATATCGGTAAGTAGTAACCGACGTTGATAAGATAAAGCGTGAACGGCTTTTTGAGGAAAAGATAATCCCCCGCTGTTGTCGCCGCCGTGAATCCAAGCCACGACCATACCGCGAGTTGAAACGCGCCCATGAAATCGACAATTCCCAAGAGCGAAACAAAATGCGCCATCACGTACGCCGTAAGAAGCGCCGCGATAAACATTCCTATATACGCGCCTGCAACTCCCTTCTTTTCTTCTCCCTCGCCCGTCCGAAGCTTTAGCGAAGGAGGGTCCGCCATTTTCTCGTCCGTAAGTCCGGTTAACTTCATCCACGGCTTCCCAAATAAAATTGGCGAATACCACAAACTCCCAATAACCATTGCTGCAACTCCCAACGCAAGCACCGCCAAATAATTTATATCAACAGTCATAGCGTAAATTTATAATTTATAAACAACATCCTTCCGCTCCACGACAATTGGCCACCCCGCGTGTTTCGCGTAGGTGTAGAGTTTTTGATTCGGATTAAAACAAACAGGATGTTCAACAAGCTTCAAAAGCGGAATATCGCTCTCGGTATCCCCGACTCCATATGAATCTTTCAAAGTCAGCCCCTCTTTCGCAACCGCCCGTTGTAAAACTTTTGCTTTATCCTGCATCAACGTATCGTACATCGCATTTCCGGTAAAAATCTCTTTATCATCAGTCTCATACAACCGCCCGTACACTTTATCAAACCCGAATTCTTCGCAAAACGGGTCAAGCACTGTTTTTGGCGATTGCGAAATCGCGAGTAAAAAATAAT
>Ga0209542_10005133_pt1 | contig 26452 bp, 34 predicted proteins | sample RifCSPhighO2_01_FD_184028 | JGI IMG/M metagenome (GOLD analysis project Ga0209542, IMG submission 184028) | Soil microbial communities from Rifle, Colorado - Rifle CSP2_plank highO2_0.1 (SPAdes) (version 2) | ecosystem: Environmental > Terrestrial > Deep subsurface > Rock core/Sediment ...
TGTGAATTCGCATCTCGGGGTACGTCCAGCGCGCGCGAAAATTTAGGAGAAATAAATGACTAATTTAATATATTTGAGACAAAAACTGAGTCAAAAGAAAAATGAAGTTGGATTAGTGGGCGGTACGATTAAGATAGATGAATATGATGAACAAGAGCAAAATGTTGATGCACATATTAATCCAAATGATTGGAGTGTTGAAATAAATCTTAGAAAAGGTTTTGAGCCAGTTAGGGATAAAAGACAAAAAGCTTTTGCAAGAGTTAAAAAAATAGAAGATGGTTTGGAAACTTTAGTTACTCATGTGGCTTTGCATGAATTTGCACACTGGTCTCTTCCCTTTGGTTCTGATAGGGGTTGTCCAACTGATTTGTATAATTCTGATAAAATCACTGAAGCTGTGAAAATAGGATTGCCAAAAGACAAACGAAGTCAAGCGGGATATGTTGCTAATGCTTTTATGGACACTATAATTAATCCTAGAGTTTATGAATGGAATCATGATTTTTCAGGACAAGTATTATTCTGGGACAATGAAGGATTATCTTGTAATGAAAAGGGTCAAAAAGGATTTACTCCATTTTACGAAGCTTTTGTCAAACTCAATATGTATTTGTGGGGAGATAATGTAGATAAGGCATTATTGAAAAGGCATTATGTTTCAAGTCCAAAGGTTGATAAAGCTGTTAAAAAAGTAATTGATGAATTAAGTTTGACAGAAAAAATTAAAGATACATCTCATTTGTTTGATAAACGGCGTTGGTCTTCTATGGCGACAGCCTTTGCAAGAAATCTAGCAGAGTTATTAGAGCAACTCCCAACAGAGAGATTATCTGCATATTCTGGAAGTGGGGAAGGTCAAAGACCTCAATCAGGAAATGGTATTGAACAAAAAATAGGTACTCGTGAAGGTAAAGAAGAAGTTGCTCATAGAAGATATGCTTCCGGCGATAAACAGTCTCCTAATTTTACAAGTTATGAACAGCTTGATGCACTTTATCGCAGTCTTGCTAGAAATATCCCAGTTAAAGTTGAATCAATAACGCGAGAACAAGCATTACAAATTGCGCCTTTAACTTATAGGCCATTTGATGCTGAAACAGATGATCTTACTCGTATTAAAGCCTCAAAAATTATGATGGGTCCAGAAAACTTAACTTTCGCTTATCCACAACACCCATTAGTTATTTCGACACGTAGTAAAATTCAACGTAGAGGATTCCCTAATTTTAAACTAGTTATGCTAGATAACTCTTCTAGCATGAAAGATGCTCCAGATGGTTCAAGAAATGTAGGTTCAACTAACTTTATTCCATGGGGAGACCGTAGTAAATATCATTTTGCTCTGTTAGGTTTTTATGGCATTGAAAACTTTTTGCAACAGCAAGGTATTGCGCAGTATATCAATCATGGGGTTTCATTATTTTCTTCAGAAACACGTTATAAAGAAGGAGACTTTATGCAATTAGATGAGGTAAGAAGGCATGCATTAAATCCAGATTGGGGAAACACGAACATTGATGCTACTTCGTTAAGAAAATCTTTGGGTGGGAGGGAAAGTTTTGTCTTGTCTTTATCTGATGGAGAAATTGCTAATTGGGATAATGAAAAAGAGGTGATTAAACCATTGCTTGAAGCCAATCATTATGCTCATATACAAATTGGAGATAGTACAGATTTTACTGCTGATTTAGAGAGATGGGGCAGGCCTGTTTTTTATGTTCATAAAGGAGAAGACCTTTCAAAACTAATGATTGAAGCTACAAATGAGACTTACAGGAGGTTCATACACCAATGAAAATCAAATATTTTCAAGTGCGTAAATTCAAAATATTCAGAGGAATTTATTTAAAATGAGAATTGAAATTCCAGATAATTGGTTAGGAAAGAAATTAGAGGGTTCTTTGGAGAAGTTACTTTCTAAAGAGCAACCCAAAGATAAAGATATAGCTCCTTTTGAAGATTTACCTGAAATTATAAAAAGTAATCCTCATGATTATATTTGGGTTCCTGAAAAAAACATTGCAGTTGCTAAACGCCAAGCTTACGATGGGTTTAGTTTAGAGCAAGCTATAAAATCAGTTAATGCAGATAACCTTCGCCTTCTTCACATAGATGAAATGATGCAGCACTATCTTAATGCACGTGATGCAGCTAATGGGAAAAGGGTATTGCAGGATTTAGGAGGAAATACTTTAAGCAGAACTGAAGCAACAGAATTATGGAATTATCTTTCATCTATAGATAGAAAACCTTTTGGGAATAAACCATTTTGGACTTGGCTTGATGCATTGTTTAAAGAAACTCCACAAGGAATGGAAATGCATACACAATATTTGATGAATGGTGAGATAAAATCTCGCTTAATTACTAAATTAGATTCTTATGCTGGAAATAATGATTGGGTAGAACTTTCTTCACTTAATAATCAAGGATTACCTATAAATAATTCTAGTACTAATAGCTATGTTCAAGGGCAGAATTTTTACTTCTGGAGACCTAAAAATGGTAAAGTCGCGGGGTTTGGTGCGAGTTCGGGCGGGGCTGGCCTGTATTGCGATAGGGTTCCGTCGATTGTGGATTCGCGTCTCGGGGTATTAGCCTGCGTAGCAGGCTCGCGCGAAAAAAATTCTGGAGGTTCTCCATGAACATTGAAATTCCAGATAATTGGTTAGGTAAACCTGTTGAAGGAGCTTTAGAAAGAGCTTTAAGAAATCCTAATCCAACACTACCAGTATCAGATTCAATTCTTCCCGCAAATAATACCGGTTTGAATAAAGAAGATTATATTATTCTTCCATCCCAAACTCATGGAGATTATATCTATGGAGATACTTTAGTTTCTATGAAAAGAGAATATCTTGGTAAGAACTGGGATGAATCATGGAATTTACTTAAATCAGATGGAGCATATATGTTAAACATAAGACAGTTTGTTGATTTTCTTAAATTACTTCGTTCAGGCAATGCATTTGATGAGCATGGGAATAAGGTTCAGCCATCTCGCTTAATGGAATTGTATAATGACATTACTGAAGTACGTGATCCATGGCGTTCAGAATGGCTTGATGCTAAATTCAATATACAGGTTGTTGGAAAGAAATGGGCAGGTTTAGTTAATAAAGATGTAATGCATATCACTTATCATATTGTTAATTCCCAAGGAGTTCTTACTGAAGTGAATGAGCCTCTTGAGCATTATCTTGCTAACGATAAAATTCCAGGGATTAATTTAGATGATTGGATAATGTCCGTAAATAAACATGGACTCCCAACTGAAGATAATCCTGATGGAGAATTATATTACTGGAAACCGGTAGATTGCAGAGTCGCGAGGTTTGATGCGAGTTCAGGCGGGACTGGCCTGCTTTGCAGTGGGGGTCCGTCGTTTGTGTATTCGCTTCTCGGGGTACGTCCAGCGCGCGCGAAAATTTAGAGTATGATAGTACATCAGTTTTTTAATATTGGATTTATTACTTTGATACTTCTTCAACTATTTCTTTAATTTCTTCTGTGACTTCTTCTGCTATCTTTTCAGCCGCTTTTTCTACTTTTACTGAACTATCAGTTTCAGGGGATTTAGGAATATCTTCTTTTATTTCTTCTTTTATCTCTTTGGTTATTTCTTTTTTAATTTCTTCTTTTTTTGCTGTTTGAGTTTGTTGTACTGCTTGAGATTCTGCTTTTTGGGGAACCTCTTTTGGCTTGTTTTGCTCAGGGAATAATTCTACCAACGGTTTTTGCCCTTGTTTTACTACAATCATGTTTATTTGAGTGCTTTTTTCTGATATTTGTGAACCTCTTACTGTTTTTCTTAGTCTTAGGCCTTTACTTGTGCCTACTTTCTTTTTTCCACCTCTTCTTGGTTTTTTATGCATACCCCATCCCTTTGTGAATATTAATCTTTTTAATTCTCCGCCTTGCAAACCCTGCTTATGTGGAAATCCGGCGTTGTCTGTGCCTCCTGTGATTTTTAGAGTGTAGCCTTCTAGTGTATCAGATAATTCTGCTCCATCTACTTCGTCGTCTATTTTTTTGCCTATAAGCGATTCTGTATTTGACTCTACTTTCCACGCTTTTCCTTTATCGGATATGTTTAGTTTGAATACCATGATTTTTCTTGTGAGAGAGGGTTTTTAAATGTTTTAATTTTATATTTTGAAGTATTATTCTTTGAGAACTACAATATTGGTCATGCCTCTTCTTTTTCTTTCTACAAATCCTTTTCCTTCTAGTCTATCTATAATTCTTGTAATTTTGGCTTTGCTGAATCCAGTTTTATCTATTAAATCCGCTTGGAATATTGTTTTATTTTCTATTACAATGTTTAGGACTTGTTTTTCCTCTTTTTTTAGGTCGCTTGTGTCAATATGTTTTTTTTGAGGTTTTTTTTCTATGGTTCTTGTTTTTACTATTATTTTTTCATAAGGTTTTGAAAATATTAAAACGAGTGAAACTATTATTAGAATTCCAACTATTGCAAGGGCAAGATAAGTTTGTTGCGTGATTGTGTTATACATTGGACAGTAATCTAGTCCATGAGCTAGAGTACATGATGAATCTACGAAACTAGTTAATGCAGTTTTAAACATGAATGTGATTATTACGATAAGGATTGATACTCCTAAGAGAATATATCCTACATGTTTGTTTTCCATAAAGATATTTGATAATTGAGGTTTTTAAAATATACCTTGTGAAACTAGTTTCACAAGGTATTGTTACCTTAACGTCACATTTTAAATTGTATGAGCTGGAAGGAATTCAGAAAGGAATTGAATGGGAATAGAGTTGAAGGAGAGTTAATCAAAACAATCTTTTATTCCGTTTTAACTTCTTTTATTATTCTTGGATTATTATATTATTTAAAATTTAGATTTGTGGATAATTTTATGAGTTCTTATGGTTATTTTATGTTTTTTGCTGTTTTGAGTTACGCTTTGTTAATTTCTACATTTAGGCAGGTAAGGGCTTATAGGGAATTTGCATGTATGTCTGGTATGATGATTGGAATGACTACAGGAATGATAGGAGGGTTTTTACCTGGCTTTTTTATTGCATCTACTAATGGAATGTTTGTTGGAAGTATATTTGGGATGTTCATTGGAATTACGTTGGGAATTTTTAATGGCAGATGTTGTGGCATAATGGGAGTGATGGAAGGAATAATGGCTGGTTTTATGGGTGGTTTAATGGGAGCTATGACGGCTTTTATGTTATTTAATGATAATTTGATTGCTTCAATGGTGATTATATTTTTGATTTCTGCAACAATTTTGTTTTTGCTTAATTATATGGTTTATAGAGAAATGAAAGTTGAGGAAAGAAAATTAAAGGAAGATCATCTTTGGACTCTTGTTATTTCGTTTGTTTTAATAGTTTTAACAGCATGGCTAATGATTTATGGTCCAAAAAGCGGGGTGTTCGGATGATTTATAAATGGGAGGTTATATAAAATAATATGAAAAATACAACAGTGTTGCTTTTGATAGGGATTTTGATATTTGTAGTTGGAGGGTTTGTTTTTATTAAAGCTAAAAGTGTTAATATTGAAGGCAATGAGGGTCAAATTATAACTGGGGAAATGCAGCAAGTTGTTTTAAGTCAGGATGGATATAATTATAAGGATACTATTGCCGAAGCTGGGAGACCACTTTCTATAAGTGCTGACAGTTCTGTGGGGGGATGTTTGAGATCTGTGGTTTTTAATGTTAAGGGCAAAAAATATTCTAAGTATCTAAAATCTCCACAAGATACTTTACAATTGCCAGCGCTTTCAAAGGGAACATATACTTTTTCATGCAGTATGGGAATGGGTTATGGCAAGCTTGTTGTTAATTAATAATATGTCTGTATAAATTTATGTTTTATAATCTAAACTAAAAGTCAAAGATATAGATAACTGCATGGCTTATGTCTTGTTTATTCTGCAGTTATCTATCTGGAAAACTGCGACTATATAGGCTATAAATCACGCAGTTATCCATATATTTAAAAATAAAGACATTTAAGGATAACTAAAGATGGAAAATGAAAATATTGAGAAAAAGGTTGAAAGTTCAGAAAGTAATAATTCTAAAGAAATAAAGGTTTCCAAGCGCCTTGTCTTAAGCGTTGTGGTTGTTTTAGCTGTTGTTGTTGGTATTGTTATCATACTTAATCAGAACTCTAATCAGGAAGATGTTGCTGCAATAGTTAACGGAGAAGTCATAACTATTACTGAATTAAATGAAGCCTTTGATTCTTTGCCTTCAGAGTATGCTGGCAGAATTAGCAAGACAGATTTGTTAAATCAAATTGTTCAGACAAAAGTTATTTATCAGAAGGCTGAAAAACAAGGATTAGTTATGAGTGAAGAAGAAGTTAGGCAACAGTTTCAGTTTGCTAAAATCTCATCAGGATTGACTGATGAGCAGTTTTTGGCTGGTCTTGAGGCACAAGGAGTTACAGAGGAAGAATTTATAGCTGATTATACAAAACAATTGACATTGCAAAAATTTATTGATGAAAATCTTTTAAGTAAAATAAAGGTAAGTGACGAAGAGATTAATGAATATTATACAACTAATTCTGAGCAGTTTAAAACAGGAGAGCAAGTAAGAGTTAAGCATATTTTGATAGGAAATTCAGATATGACGGAAAAAGAGCAGAATGAAAAGGCAAAGAAATTGTTGAATATTGTAAATAAAAATAATTTTTGTGAATATGTTGAAGAGCATTCAACAGATACTGCGAGCGTGCCAACTTGCGGTGAATATACTTTTACTAGGGATGATTCTTTTGTAGAGGAGTTTAAGAAACTTTCTTTTGAACAGAAAGCTGGAGATATTGGAACTGTGCAGACGCAATTTGGGACTCATATAATCTGGACAGTTGAAAGGATTCCTGCTAAGGCTCTTGCTTTAGGAGAAGTTAAGGACAATATAATAGATTATCTCAAGATTCAAAAAGGACAAGAGCAATACGAAGACTTTTATGAGGATATCTCCAAAGATAGTAAAATTGAAATAAAATTTAGCGGGCTTTAGAGGAGTAAGCCGTATACAAAGATAAAACAGAGGTTATGATTGCAATGAAACAAATTTTCAAAAGACCTTATATTTATTGGTTTTTTTCTGTCTTTGTTTTTTATTTGATTTTAAATATTTTGGTAAGCGGTTTTTATAACACTCTTCCTTTGATTATAGTTTATTTCAAGACAGTTAATTGGTTTAAATTAGGAATTTCTTTGGCTTTAACTTTATTTATTGGTTTTTTTGTTTCTGTTAATTCAATACTTATTTATATAAAATATAAAGAAAGGAAGAAATGCAAAGGGGTTGCTACCGCAGGTGTTGGAACTGTTGGAGGTTTGATTGTTGGCGTCTGTCCTTTGTGCATTACTGGGCTGTTTCCTTTGATTTTAGGATTTATAGGAATCTCTTTTTCTTTTGCTGGTCTGCCTTTTCAAGGTATTGAAATTCAAATTTTAATTGCCTTAATTTTGTTTTTAAGTTACAGGCAGATTTCTAATAAATAGTTTTTTAATTAGTGATGTTATAACATTGTATGGAATATGTTAGATTGTCGCAGAGAATTTTAGCAAAGGAGCTAAGATTTTTTGAGAAAAAAGCAAAAAAAATTTATTTTACAAGAAAAAATAAACTTTTTTCTAAAATTAAGAGTGATTCTAAGGTTCTGGAAATAGGTCCAGGTACTGGAGTTAACTTCATACATTATCCAAAGAAAATTTTTTTAAACGTTATCGAACCTAATTCTTTGTTTAGAGAGGATTTAATGAACAAGGCTAATAAATTTGGTTTTAAATTTAATTTTATTTTAGGTTCTTCAGAAAGACTTCCATTTAAAAACGATACTTTTGATTTTGTGGTTTCTACTTTAGTTCTATGTTCTGTTAAGGATTTAGAAAAAAGTTTGAAGGAAATTAAAAGAGTCTTAAAAAATGAAGGAAAATTTATTTTTGTAGAGCATGTTATTGATAAAAAGAACAGATTAAGAAAATCTATTCAAGATATTGCCACTTATTTTCCTTGTAGATTTTTTGGGGATGGCTGTCGGCCTAATAGAGATATTGGAAAAACTATTAAGAGGGTTTTTTCAAATGTAAAAATTAATAATTATTATCAAACCGGCTTGGGCTTTTTTGGATATATTATAAAAAGTCATATTTCAGGAGTTGCTGTTAAGTCCGAAAGGTTTAAATAGTTATATGTATCTAATTATCATATGATAAATAAAGGCATATTACAACATTGCCATAAGGAAGGTTTTACTGATGGGGAATTGTATGGAGCTTATAAGATATTTTTTGGGACGCTTGTTTCTGAGTCTAGATTGAAGATTATTAATATTCTCAGAAAAGGAAAGAAAAATGTTTCTGAGTTAATTTCTGAACTTGAAATGAATCAGACTGCTATAAGCCACGATTTGAAGAGACTTAGAGATTGTGGCTTTGTTGTTGCTGAAAGAGAAGGAAAGTTTGTTAATTATAGTCTTAACGATAGTTCTATAAAGCCGTTAATGGAAATTATAGAGAAGCATATGAGTTTTTATTGTATTCATATTCTTAGAAGCATGATTGGAGGAAAAAAAGATGAGTAAGAAATTACAGGATAATACTTTGATGATTGCTTTGATAGTAATTTTAGTGCTTTTTTTTAGTGGTTTTGGAATGATGGGTTTTGGAGGTTTTGGAATGATGGGAATGATGAACAACTTTTATAATTATGGGTTTGGATTTATGAGTTTATTTGGATTCTTGTTTATGCTTATATTCTGGGTTGTTTTAATTTTTTTGATTGTTTGGATTGTTAAGCAGTTGCAAAATTCTAATAGGGGTAAAAAGTGATGGAGCATAAAAATTGTCCGATATGCAAACAAAAGATAGTCAGCGATGCTTCAATCTTACAATCATGTGCTCTTTGTGGAATGGTAATAGATTCTCAGAAAATGATATTTATTTCTGATAGTGGTGATGAAAATTATTTTTGTTTGCAGGGATGTTATGATAAGTATAAAGAGGCAAATAATATATGAAAAAGTTTAAATTAACAATTGAAGGAATGCATTGCGCGTCATGTGCCTCAAACATAGAAAAAAGTTTGAAGAAGGTTTCAGGCGTTAAAGAGGCATCTGTTTCATTAATGCTTAAGAAAGGAACTGTTGATGCTGATGATAATGTTTCTCTTGATGAACTAAAGAAAGCTGTTGCCAAGGTTGGGTATAAGGTTGTGAAGATAGAATGAAAATAGCTAAAGCTGATCTGAAAGATATTGATTCTATTGTTGATATAGAAATGTCTTCTGGATACCATAGGAAACCTGTTAAATCAGAGATTAGAAAATTATTTGTTAATTTTTTTAATTCTGCTCATCCATATGCTTTTGTCTTAAAAAATAGGGATAAGCCTATTGGATATTTTGCATTTAGAAAAGCAAGAGATTATTGTGAATTAGATTATTTTGCAATAGATAAAGAATATCAAGGAAAAGGATTGAGTAAATTATTATTGAGCAAAATTGTTTCATTATCTGGAAATACTGGATTAGGCAAGATTAAGTTGTCTGTTAGGAATTCTAATAAAAGAGCTATTGATTTATATAAAAAATATGGGTTTAAAGCTGTTGGGAAAAACAAAAATAAGTTATATATGGTAAAGGAATTAAAATGAACGAACATGAACACAATCATGAAGAACCTGTTGAAGATTCTGAAATAGTCAGTTGGAAGAGAAAGATGTTTTGGTCATGGGTGCTTACCATTCCTATTGTTGTAATTATGCTTTCTGAACGGGTTTTTTCTTTTGAACTGATTGAGATGCCTTATTCTATAATTACTATTCTTATTCTTGGATTTCCCGTTCTTTTTGTTTTTGGATTTAATACTATTAAATCAGGAATTCGTGGATTGTTTACATTTTATTTTAATATGGATTCTCTTATTGCTTTAGGAACTGTTGTTGCTTATTTAACTGGAATATTTTCATTTACTGGTTTTGTTGATGATTATTCTGGTGTTGCTGCCATGATAATGGCTTTTTTTACAACTGGTAAATTTGTTGAGGCGCGTGCTCGCGGAAGAGCTAGTTATGAGATAAGAAAACTTCTAGAACTTGGGGCTAAGAATTCTCTTGTTATTCGTAATGGTAAGGAAATTGAGATTCCTATTGAAGAAGTTGTTGTTGGTGATGTTATGATTGTAAAACCTGGGGAGAAAATACCTACTGATGGGGTTGTTTTTAAGGGAGAAAGTTCTGTTGATGAATCAATGGTTACCGGAGAAAGTCTGCCCATTGATAAAAAGAAGGGAAGCAATGTTATAGGCGCTACAATAAATCAAGATGGAATTTTATATATTAAAGCCAGCAAAGTCGGAAAAGACACATTTTTAGCACACATAATTAATCTTGTTGAGGAAGCTCAAAGTTCTAAAATACCAATTCAGAAACTTGCTGATAAGATAACTTCTGTATTTGTGCCAGTTATACTTGTGCTAGCTATCCTTACATTTGTTAATTGGTGGATACTTTTTGGAGATTTGAGCAGAGCTATTGGAGTTGGTGTTGCTGTTTTGGTTATTGCATGTCCTTGTGCTTTGGGCCTTGCAACACCTACTGCTTTGATGGTCGGCTCTGGAATGGGAGCTAAACGTGGCATATTAATTCGCAAAGGAGAAGCTATTCAGACAATGAAAGAAATTAAGATTATTGTATTTGATAAGACTGGAACTATAACTAAAGGAAAACCAGAAGTAACTAATATATTTTCCAAAGTTAAGGAAAGTTATTTGCTTGAAGTATCTGCAAGTCTTGAAAAGTTAAGTGAGCATCCTATTGCGCATGCTATTGTTTCTAAAGCTGGGTTAAAGAAATACAAGAAGGTTACTAATTTTAGTATTATTCGCGGTAAGGGAGTAATTGGCAGAATAGGAAATAAGGAAGTTGTCATAGGAAATAGGGCTTTGATGAATGATAGAAAAATAAAATATTATTCTTTTGAGAATGAGATAGATAAATTTGAGTCTTCTGGAAAGACTGTAATGATAGTTGCTGAAAATAAGAAAGTTATAGGGATAATTGCAGTTGCTGATGCTGTAAAGGAAGATTCTGTTGATGCTATAAGTAAACTTAATTCACAAGGGTATAGGACTGTAATGATAACAGGAGATAATGAAAGAACTGCAAAGGCCATTGCAGAGCAGGTTGGAATCACAGATATTATTGCTAATGTTCTTCCTGAAGATAAGGCAAAGAAGGTTTTAGAATTGCAGAAGTTGGGAATGGTTGCTTTTGTGGGTGATGGGATAAATGATGCACCTGCATTGAAGAACAGCAATGTTGGAATTGCAATGGGCACTGGTACAGATATTGCAATTGAATCTGGAGATATTGTTCTTGCGAGAGGTTCTCTTTTAGGAGTTGTTCAAGCAATAAATTTGTCAAAAGCTACTTTTAGAAAGATTAAGCAGAATTTATTTTGGGCTTTTGCTTATAATGTTGTTGCGATACCTCTTGCTGTTTTGGGATTGTTGCATCCAGTTATAGCTGAAATAGCAATGGCTTTGTCTTCTGTGAGTGTTGTTACAAATGCTAATTTATTAAGGAAGGCGAGGATTGATTAGAGTAGATATTTAATTAGATATAACTATTTTATGGAAAGTTTTAAAAAGAAAACGCTTTCTCAATTAATATGGCAAAAAGAAAAAATTCATTAGATGTTCATATTGATTATGATCGAATGGCTGATTTAGAAGGATGTGGAGATAGATCAAGGGTGTGGCGACTCACTCAAAATCTAAGGGGAGTGCTTAGACGCATGGGTATTGAGACTCACGCCCAACTTGTTAAAAGCTATTGTGAGTCTCTTGGAGAATATATTAGTGATTCAAGAAATGGAGAATGGAATCCTACTTATTTTCTCAGAGATAGAAGAATGGCTGGAAATGATTCTAGAGAATTGATGATTGCTTATATGAATTCAGTTGGAATACTTCTGCCCAGTTAATAATTCCTTAAATCTAAAATAGAGTAACCAAAAAATATTTAAGCCTATTCTATATAGCATAATCATGGAAATGGTAAGCATACCAAAAATAGAATACGAAAGAATGAAGCATCAAATAGCGAAGCTTAGGCAATTAGAAAAAATAGATTTTGATTTAATTAGACAATTCAAAGACAGCTTAGAAGATGTAAAAGAAGGGAGAATAAGGAGAGTTGCTTAATTTTCTTTTAGCAATTTTTCTAGATATTCTTTATACTCATCAAAATTACCGATTATGTGATTAATTGTTGCCTGTTGGTTTTTCTTTTCACTAACTGCGACAACAAGAACAGCTAACAAGTTATCATAAACCAAATAATAAATTCTCTTTTCTTTTATTCGCTTTTCCCTTAAATGTCTATATTGTAATTGGTCTCCAACATAAGGATTTTCTTTTAGCTGCAAAAATATCTTTTGTATTCTTTCTTGCTCGTCTTTTGTTAATTTTTGAGTTTCTCTATCAAAACTTTTAGTTGTGTAAACTGCATAAATCATAAATCAAATAACTTTAGTAATTATAAAAACTCTTCTTTTTTGGAAAAAAAGAAACAAAAAAGCGCGTGTCAGATACATTGCTTACATAAAGAATATCTAAATTAGACATAACAACGGAGTTTAACGAAGTCGCTGAAGGCGATTTGGGTGGAGAAACCTGCAAGGTTTCGGAACCGTTAAATTCTTGTTATATCTGTCGAAGTGAAACAGAGACCGAGGGTTAGTGCAACGGTCGGCGAAGCCGAAACCCGAAGAGTAATTTTTTTGGGCGTTACATCAAGAACGAAGTTCCATTAATTAAAAGAAGAGAGGGCAAGAATCTTAAAAATGTTTTAAATTTGGAAGAGACATTTTATCTTTGTTAGATTTACATAAAGCAATATAATCGTCTAAATTCCCGTAATTTTTTGCAACAACTCTTGCTACTTGTCTATCACACCATTCAGGAATTGTTGTTTCGAAGGCTCTGTCATTATATCCATATTCGGTAACTGAATTTTCTAATCTTCGTCTTAATTTGAATTGCTTTGCACTCAAAGCAACACATCCTAAAGAGCCGAGAATATTCATTCCGAGTAGCAAGGGTTCATCATAATTTAAGGGAATTTGTCCAGCATTCATTAGAAATATGGTTTCACCTAATGGAGCAGTTCTATAAAAATCTGCAACATATCCTAATCCTGCTTTAATTTTCTCAATCATATTTTAATAAATAATGCTGGACTATTTAAATCTTTCGATTATGTCGTCTTTTGGTAGTAGTTAATGTGTTTGCCCTTTCTGTTTAGCCCAAAAAAATTATTGGATATAACATAATGGTATCATAACTAAATTAATGATACCATACCAAAAACAGGTGTTATCCCAAATTAGAGTCTCACAATTAATACAAAAAGAAGGATGTTGATTATGGTGGTTGTGATGCACCAAGAACAATAGTTCTTTAGTACTTTTGTTTGTATGCCAAACAATATAATTGAGTATAGGCCTCCGATTGTTGATGCTATTTTTGCTGATAATATTATGCCTGCTGATGGAATAATAAATATTGCAATTATTATGGCAACATAGTAGAATAAACCTATTATTTCGTTTTTTATTCCTAGAGTTTTTGAGTATTTGCTGTCCAAGACAATGTTACAGCTTTTGCTGTTTATTGGGCAAATTACTTTCTTTTTGATAATGTGTGCTATTGAAATATATGAGGTTATGACTAACCCTAATATTGATAGTATTATAATTAGTGAGTTTTGCATGTTTCTTTATTGGGGTTTGAGCTTATATTAGTTTCTCTAGCCTTTAGTGCTAAGAAGATGTCAGAATTTCAATTGCTTCTTTTGTGTTAATTACATTTATTTTTGATTGTTTGTTTTTTAAATCAGAATCATTTGACCATATGATACTATCTTTATGCGCTAAAGCACAAGCAACAAATAAAATATCTTTTAAGTCAATATTTTTTATAATTTCATAAGCTTCTTCACGATAAGGAATAAGAGAACTTGAGCTAACAAGAGTGACTTTATTTAAAATTAAATCTAATAGCTCTCTAAAATCTTCTTTTTGAATTCTTGATTTTTGAAATATTTCTTCTTGGTATTTTTCAAATTCTTCAAAAGAATACAAAGGTAATAAAAACTTCCCTTCATATTCCAGTATTAATTTTCTTGTGGTAGAATCTTTTATTAATGCGGACAATAAAACATTGGTGTCAAGAACTATTTGCATTCATAAACCTCTTAGATGCAGCTAAATTTATTTTTTTGCTTAATTCTTCAACGTCTTTTTTAGTTAACTTGCTTTTACTTGCTATCTTCTCGGCAATTTGTAAGGTTTCAAGACGTTTTTTAATAGCTTTTCTTGCTACTTCACTCCATTTAACTTCAGAGAAGTTTTTCATTTCTTTTTGCATATCGTCTGGTATTGCTAAAGTCATATTTCCCATTTCAAATAAATATGTGTATACACATATATAAATTTATTGGTTGCATTCCTTAATTATAATTAGTGAGTTTTGCATGTTTCTTTATTGGGGTTTGAACTTATATTAGTTTTGATTATTACTTAATTGCTTTCTTTTTGCCCCAGATTCCTCTCCAGAAATCCATCCACTTTCCAAATCCAAGTTTTGTTCCGTTATTCATAATTGTTGTAATTACTGTAGCTGTTGCTAAGGCTTTTCCGTATTCTCCCCAAGATGCCCCAGCTTCATATAATACTATAGAGTAAGCAGGTATTTGTAACGCTAAGATACTTGCTGTATCGCTTAAACCTTTTTGATACCAAGGACTTTCTTTTGTTAAGCCGAAGTATTCTGCTGAAGCATTTCTTAGCATCCCTGAAGGTCTCATACAAATAGCTTGAGCTATTGAGGCACCAATACGTGCCTTTAACACTTCTTTGTTATCCATACCAGCAATAAAATGTTCTCCTAATGCCATAATCGGATTATAGAATATTACTCCAGCGGAAACGTCTACAACATAGTTAGTTATAGCATCTTTGACTCTTTGATATAGATTTTTTTGGTTGTTATTGATAGAAGCATCTAAATCAAGGGTTTCTCTCTCTCTCTCACAATTTTTTCTAAATTATCCATATAAATCAATAAAAATTAACATATTTAAATCTTACTATATTATAACTACTGTTAAGTTAATATATTATTTACCCCATTCACTTTTTCTTTTTCTTTTAATTTCAGCTATTTCCATTATTGCCTTGATTTCATTTTCTGTTAAAAGGTCTTTATTTTTTTTGAATGCTTTGAATTGGGATTCTGACATTTGGCTGTATAAATATCTTTTATCTGAGAGTTGGCGCTCAAAGTTTGTTCCTGTTAATGAGATTGCTATTTCTTTGCCTTCTTCTGCTTCTTCCACTGATGTTTTTTCTTCTTGCATTGCTTTAACTCTTGCTATTGGCTCATCAGTTTCATCTATTAATTGTATGTTTTTCTTTAGTTTTCCTGCTGTTACTTTGACTCCGAATATCGCTGGATTTGAATTCCTGAATTGGAATTTATGTAAAATCTCTAACTTGCAAATTTGTGATAATTGCATCATTCTTTCTTTTTCTATATTCTGTTGTTTTTCTTTTCTCCATTCTTGTAGATCTTCTATTAATTTATAGACAACTTGATTTATGAGGATTTTTATGCTATTTTTGTCATATTCTAATTCTTTCTCTTTTTCAACATTAAAACCTAAGATTATTGCATTTAATGGGTCTAATTCGATGTTTGCCTTTGCTGATACTACATCTGATTTTCCTATGTTTCCTATTGATGCTTTTACTACTGGTATATTTGCTTGTTTTAATAGTGTTAGTAAGGCTTCTAGGCTCCCCAACGAGTCTGCTTTTACTACTATCCCTTCTTTATTTGTATGAAGAGTATCTTTGAATTTCTTTGCGAATTTTTCTTTTAGTTCTGATTCATTGTTTTCTATCTTTTGGAAAGGCATTCCGGACAAAATTTCTTCTTTGTTTGTTAATTGCAATCTGATACCTGTTGTTGCTGAAACTTCTTTTACAGACTTAAATTTGAAGCTTAGTGGCTGAATTTCTTCTATGCACCTAATTTTTGTTACTATTAATTGCCCGTCTAGAGTTGCTATGCCTATTTGATCATTTTCCTTTAACATCCCATCGTATAATATTGCTTCTGCAGTTTCTCCTGAGCGCTGTTTTTTTATTTCTAAGATTATTCCTTTTGCTTCTTTAGAGAGTATTAGTTTATCTGTTAAGAATTTTTGAGATAATCCGCAAAGAACAAATAATATCTCTTGAATTCCCTCTTTTGTTCTAGCAGAGCATGGGACTATAGCTATTTTCTTTGTGAAATCGGATATTTCGTAAAATAGGTCGCTGTCAAATCCATGATTTTGCAAAGAGCTTTGAAATGTTGCTAGAGCTATGTCAAATTCTTCTTTTGCATGTGCTGGCAGGGTTTCTAGAGATTTTTTTATAGTTTCTGACTTTTTCCATCCTGCTAATTTGTCTACTTTGTTCAGAGCTACTACAAAAGGAGTTTTGTTTGTTTTTAGAATTTGAATTACTTCAGCTGTTTGAGGTTTAATTCCTTCTTTTATATCCACTACTAGTATTACAATATCTGCTAATGACCCTCCTCTTTGCCTTAAATTTGTGAATGCTGCGTGCCCTGGAGTGTCAATGAATAGGAATCCTGGTAGCTTTAGGTTTATCCCAGCTTTATCTATCAGAGGACAGGCTTTTTTTATTTGACTTAATGGATATTTGGTAAAAGATATCTTTTGAGTTATTCCTCCAGCTTCCTTTTCCTGTACAGAGCTACCTCTAAAACAATCTAATAGAGATGTATTATGCACTAATATCCTTTCAGCAACGAAATTATGTGTTTTTGGAATAGTAAAATCATAAACGTAACCGTCTTTGTTAACAATCTCATTCACAGAAGTTACTTTAACATATTGTACTTCTTTTTCTAATAAAGATTTTAAATTTATTGAGAGAATGTTTGTTTTTTTTATGTTATCTAAAGTATTTTTAATAAATTGTATTGATAGTTGAGTGGAGGTTATATATTTGTTAAAATAAGGGATCTTTTTATTTATTTTTCCACTTACTTCTAACTTTTTTAGAATTTTACCATCTATTGGAAAAAAATCAAATATTCTGCTTGACTCTGATTTAGCAAATGCATTAAGTATTCTGTCTGCTTTTCTTTTGAGCCTAGGTTTAAATGTTTTTATAAAACCATTAAGGTATTTTTTATTTGCTATTCTCAAAGTATAATATCCATTCTTCTCAAAAATAACTGATTGAATTTCAAATTGTAAAAGTAATATTGAACATTGTGCAAGCATTTTTTTACTTTTACTAGTGATTTCAATTGAGTTGTTTTGATGTGAAACATATCCATCGGTATCAAATAGGCCAGCTAAAAATCCTTTGAAAACTTCTTTATTTATTTTTGCTATTTCCGGTACTTCTATATTTGAGGACTTTTCTTTCTTTGGAAAACCTAATACATCTGTAAAAAATCTGACAAATGTAGTTCCACAATTGTCAATTATTATCTCACATGTATGTCCTTGTTTTGTTTTACTTTCTAACTTAAATATCTCTTTTATATATTCCTTATATGCCTCTTGTATTTCTTTATCATTATTATTTAGAATGACGCTTGTTTTACTTATATTCCCGTCTCCAGCTATACACCCTATGATATAACCTAATTTTTCATGATTATAATTTCTAGGAATTATAAGGGGTTTGCTGGTGTGCCCTACTCTCCATCTCTCATTTGCATTCTTTATACTTATTATTTGATTATAAACATATTCTTCACTTATATCTAATTCTTTCGCTATTTTAAATAAATCTTCAATTCTAAATCTCTTTTTGTTATGGTTATCTCTGATATTTTTAATAGTTAATTTTTTCTCTAATTCTTTATATTTTTTATTTATTGAAATTTCTAACTTTTTATACATATCTTCACTTATAAAACAGACAAAATTTTTTAGTTTGATTATTTTTTTTATCAATGTCTTCTCTATTTTAGAACTTTTTAATCTAATAATCTTTGGAATCGCTATTGAATCTCCTTTATTTATTTTATCTGCTCTCACTTCTCTAAGTTTTTCAATTCCGAATAGAAAAAATGGATGTTCGGGAGTGGTTTTTATTACATCTCCTGAAGATGTCTTAATTTCTATGATTTTTCCAGCTTGTCTTTTCCATATGTGAGATATTGGTTTTTTTATTATGTTTTTTCCATCAAATGAAAATATTTTAATATTTTTCTTAGTTATATCTTGCAAAACACCATCATTTATCTCCTTAGCCTTTTTTTCGTCAAAATTGTTATCAAAAAGGTTTTTTGCGGTGATTAAAGTTCCATCTACTAAGGGGATAATTGTTTCACCCGCTATGCATTTTCCATGGTCTACGTGACCTGCTACTGTTATTATTGGTTGACGAATTTGTGTCATTTTTCATACTCCTAAGCATATTGTTGAACATGAGAAGTAGCTTTAAAGGTTTTTGGTTTATTGTTTTTCAAAATATATTTTGATTTTTGATTTTATTTTTATACTGCTCTAGTTTTTATTTTATATGAGGAAGTTGATTATTTTATTTTATTTGTTGATTATGGTTTTAACTTCTTTTTTTGTTACTGGTTATTATCTTTTGTTTAGCGATGAATTTTATGATACTCATACTAGTGCTATTTGTTCCGGCAATGTGTGTCGTGACTATGAGTTTACTTGCTTAAATGGAGAGGTTGTCAGCTCTGTTCCAATAAGTGGGTTTGTTACTTTTGATGAAAATTGGGTTGATTTGAGGGAAGATAAGGAAAGATGTTGATTTAGTTTTAATTTTCAAACAACTTTCTATAAACATCATGTCCGTGTTTGGATAAGTTTTCAAAATATCCAGTGTACCATTGATTTAGAGATATTCCTGCTCTTTCTGAATCTTGAATATCACTTAAAGTTTCAATTCCTCCAGTTCTTATAACATGAAATTCCTGTGATGGAGCTCCAGCCTTTACATATTCAACTGTGCGACCAGCAAGTTCTAGAGAAGATTCTCGGAGTGGTCTGCCACTTATACCTCCTCCAAATGTTTTAGTGAAAAAATCAAAGAGTTTTTTCTCTCTTTTATCAATTTTCTCTTTTCTTTCATTATAAGCAGTTGAAGTATTACCAAAATTTACACCATCATAACCTAGTTCAAATAATATATCTAAAAGAGAGGGTAATTGTTCGGCTTCAGTGTCATTAGAGAACTTAACAACAACAGGAAGTCTTCTTGTTCTTTGGTCCAAGAAATTCTCTTTTACATATCTTAATTTATTTGTCATATCATCGTCTTGCGGTTTTCCATGAGCAGTGTTAGGACAACTTTCATTAATTTCTAGAAAATCAACTCCTGCCTGTTCATATAGTTTCATTCCCTGAACAAGATATCTCAATTTTTCTTCTCCTTGAAAATCTGGAGAGCCCCTTATACTCCAACCAATAGGAGTGTCAGCAATTCTCTCAAGTTTTTTGGCTCTTTGAGAATTTACTTCATCGCCATCATTTGGCAAACCTAACCAATTAGAAGCGGAGTGTGAATTTGGATAAGGCATAAATGGTAAATAAATTCCATTCTTTTCATTTCCTTTTCTTTGATTCCAGGTTCCAGTTCCTCCAAGATATGCGCCTGCTCCTTGTATTGCACATATTTCATAACATTCACCATTCTTGAACATTCCAGCAGCATTCATGATAGGCGCGCGAAAACGAATACCCCAAAGTTCTTTACTAAAATCTTCAGATGGAAAATAAGTTTCAGAGGGAATATCTTGTTTTAATTTTTTCAAAAAATTCAATCGTCCAGAAGAGTATGCTGAAACAACTAATTTGGGAGGCAATCTTGTTATCAGTGGACGAAGTATACTTTCTATTTTTGCTATAATTGTTGCTTTCATGAAAATTACATTTCTAATTCTTCATAATTATCTTGATTTGAATTTTTCTTTATTTCCTTTTCTTCATGTTTTCTTTCTTGAATTGTTTCTTGTTTGTCTTGATTTTGTTCTGAACCTTGTGATTCTGAGACTTTAAAGTCAGATTCATTTATTGAGTTTATTGCCTTTTTGAAAGTAGTAAAGTGTTCTGCGGGTATTCTTGTTCCTGCTTTTGTGAAACCTGTATACCTGTCAGATTTAACAAACTCTCTTATCGTTAGACCCGGTTTTCCTCCAAAATCATCCACTCTTATGACTATGTCGGTATCTGGATTTTTTTGTATTCTATCTATGTCTTTTTCCATGTAAGTTTTATATTATATGGATATTTAAGGATTTGTGTTTAATTTATTATTATTGATAGTAGAACTATTGCAATTATGTAGCTTATTTCTCTAGGGAATATACCCCAAAGAATGAATTTCTTTCTGTCCATATTTAATGAGCCTATTATCATTGGTACGTAAGGCAGTGGAGATATTGATGCAAGAAACACTACTGTTTTTCCTCCAGTAAAGTTTATGCGCCTTTCTATTCCATTGACTATTCTTTCTCCAAACAAGTTAATTATGAATTCTTTTCCATATAACCTGCCTATCTCAAAGCCGAGCAATGAGCCAGTTATTGAACCACACAATACTGCTAATAACGCGGTTAGAGGATTTATTTTTAGAAAGATTGCACTTAATATTCCTAAATGGGGGCTCACATAGGTTGGGATTAATTCAAGAAAGAATGTCATATAAAGTAGTGCAAAAGCTCCAAATGAATTTATTAGATACCCTATTTCATCTTCAAAGAAGGAATAATTGTATAGTGCGAATATAAAGCTGTATATAGCAACTACAGTTATTACAATTCCTATCATATTTATTATTATTTTTTTCATTATGAAATATACCTATAAGATTATATAAATAGAATTATGTTTTATTTGATGCATTCAAAAAGTTTAAGGGTTGGAAGTGTTGTTTTGAAGAATAGGCTTTTTCTTTCACCAATGGTTGATGTTACTGATTGTGCTTACAGACTTTTATGTAGGAAATATGGAGCTTCTATAGCTTATACTGAAATGATTTATATTGATGCTATTTTACATGAGAATAATAAGACTAAGAATTTAATGATTATTGGAGGAGATTTTGATAGACCTATTGGTTTACAGGTTACTGGAAACAAAGTTTCTGAATTTGTTAAACTTTCTAAGCTTAGTGTTTTGAGAGATTATGATTTGATAGATATTAATTGTGGCTGTCCTTCTATTAGAATTGTTGGTAATGAAGCTGGAAGTTATTTACTTAAGACTCCAGATAAGATAGGAGAGATGATTAAAGTTTTGAAAGATTCTGGAAATACAGTTACTGCTAAGATTCGCCTTGGTTTTAATAATAATAATGTTCTTCAAGTTTCTAAGGTAATTGAGAAAGCTGGTGCCGATTTGCTTACTATTCATGCTCGCACTGCGAAACAACGTTCTTCTGAGAAACCTGATTGGAAATGGATTTCTAAAGTTAAAAATGAAATAGGAATTCCTGTTATCGGGAATGGAGGAATTGTAAATGGAGAGACTGCTTCTAAGATGCTTGAGATTTGTGATGGTGCAATGATTGCAGGAGCAGCAATAGGAAATCCTTTTGTTTTTAGAGAAATTTTGCGTTATATTAAAACCGGAAAAGAAAAGGAAATTACAAAGAAAGATAGGATTTCCTGCTTTTTAGAATATGTTAAGCTTGCTGAAAAATATAATGTTTTTGAGATGTCCAGGGCCAAGTTTATTGGTTCTAACTTTTTGAAGGGCTTTGAGGGTGCTTCTAAGTTACGGAGTGAATTGATGGCTATCAAGTCAAAAGATAGAATGGATGAGTTTTTGAACTCTTTAATTTAGAATATTTAAATAAGAGTAATCTTTAGTAAATATAGCTAAATTATCTTAGTAAAAAATATGGGTATATCAAAAATAAATAGAAATTATCAATTAACATTGCCTAAAGATATTAGGAAATGATTAACATTAAAGAAGGCGATGAAGTAATTGTAACTGTGGAAAATAGTACTATTAAAATATCTAAAATAGATGGAGACATTATTGCTAGAACATCTGGTATTTGGAAGGACTTAAATGAGACTGGGATAGAGTATCAAAAAAGAATTAGAAAGGGCTGGTCTAGAATAATGAAGAGGTTGTATGGAGATAATAGATACTAATTTGTTTATAGATCATTTTAGAGGGCATAAACCTGCAACTTTATTTTTTGAATCTTTGGAAGAAGCTATTTTTTCTGCAGTTACTGAAACAGAACTTATTGCAGGAAGTCAATGTGCTATTTCTGAAACTAGAAAAGATATTTTACAATTTCTTGCGAAATGGAAAAAGATAAATGTGGATAATCAAATAGATCTATTAGCAGGTGACTTGGCAAGAGAACATAGAAAAGATGGTTTGGAACTTGGTGATGCAATAATAGTAGCAACTGCAATCGTTAATAGAGCAGAGTTATTAAGTAAAAATTTAAAAGATTTTGAAAAAATCAAGGATTTGAGAATAAGGGCTCCTTATTGAATTATTTGGTGTTATATTTCTCCCAGATTTTAGCAAATATTGGTTTACTCTTTAATTCTAATAATGTTCCTTCAGCTATTATTTTCCCATTTTCAAAAATGTAAATATAATCAAACTTCTTTAATAGATGGAGTTTATGTAATGCGGAGATGATAGTTTTATCTTTGAATTCATTCATGATTTGATCATATATTTTTATTTCATTTATTGTGTCTACACTACTTGTTGGTTCATCCATTAAGATTATTTCACTATTCTTAGCTGCTAATAGTCCTCTTGCTAGAGCCAAACGCTGTTTTTCTCCGCCACTTAGGGAAACTCCTTTTTCCAATACATTTGTTTGAAGACCTTTTTGAAGGCGACTTACTACATCTTTAAATTTAGCCATTTTTATTGAGTTGTTTAGGTCGCTCTTTTCTGTGCGGCTTCCCATAGTAATATTATACTCTATAGTATTATTGAATATTTCAGGGTCTTGAGGAATAAGAGTTATTATATTTCTAATTTTATCAAACCCGTTATCCACATATCTTCCATTAATAATTACTTTTCCAGATTCTGGTTTTACTAAACCTCTTAATAAAGCAAGCATAGTACTTTTGCCTGAACCTGATGTACCTACAAAAGCTATCCTTTGACCTTTCTGGAATTTAATATTTACATTATCTAAATGAAGTTTTGCTTGTCTTTTATTGTGATTGAATGAAATGTTTTTTAATTCTATATTTTGCCAGCTTTTCGGAATATCTTCGTTATTCTCGGCTTTAACTTTATCAAACTCTTGATCTATAGATTTTGCGTTTTCTATGCTGGCACTATATTTTACAATATCCCCATATAATGATGCGAATCTATAGAATGTTTGACCAACTTGTGAAAGATAACTATATAAAATGTACAATGTTCCTATTTTTATTAGACCATTCGTGTTATAATCTGTGTATGCTCTCAAGCTTAAAACGATTACGACCATTAAGGTAATTGATGTACTTGCTCCCCACCATTTAATCTCGTTTAAAACAATATTTTTCTTTTCAACTTTGTAGCTTGCCATCAAGCTATTATCTATTTCTTTTTTGACAGTTGGTTTTAGGCGCAACGTTATTATTGTTATGATGTTACTTATATAATCATATATTTTTGCAGATGCTTTATTTCCATAATTGTTTATTTCTTTATACTGTTTATTTAGTCTCAAGTCAATTTTGTAAACTAAATAAATTGTGGTGCTTGCGAAAAATAATGCAATTATTGAAGCCCTAATGTCAAAAAACGATAGAATTATTACTGCTCCAACTAAGTAGATTATCCCATAGTATATATCAAACGTAGTTCCTCGCGAGAATGAACTTATTGCTGAACCACTTTTACTTATTTTATCTATTGTTCTTCCTGAATGATTGTCTTTGTGCCATTTTATCGGTAATTCCAGAACTTTTTCAATTTTTGAATTAACATAATTTCTATATACAAAGAAGCCTGTTTTTTGCTCTAACACTCTTGCCGTACCGTGAAATAACCAGAAAGATAGGTTAATTGCTAGTAAAAGAAAAATGGTATATATTAGATTCCTTAGCTCTGCTTGTGAGGTTATTTGGTCTTGGACTTTATTGAAAATACTTCCTATAACTAAAGGAGTCATCAAGTCTATAACTCCTGCTATTACAAAGAGAGAGGTGTATAATATAAATATTTTCTTTCTTTTTCCTAAATTTTGCCATTCCGTTTTGAATGTATTTGCTATTGGATTTACTTCTTTTGCCATGTTCGTATGGGGTAAATATAGTTTTTAAACCTAATTAGAAATCCTTATAATGTTTGTTTATTGTTTATACTTATGTTAGAATTGTATAATACTCTTACTAGGGAGAAAGAAGTGTTTAAGCCTATTAAGAAATCTGCGGTTGGCATGTATTCTTGTGGGCCGACTGTTTATTGGTATCAGCATATTGGAAATCTTAGAACTGCTTTGCTTGCAGATTTTATTAAAAGAATTTTGATTTATAATGGCTATAAGATTAATCATGTGATGAATTCTACTGATGTTGATGATAAAACTATTAATGCAAGCATTAAGGAAGGATTGTCTTTGAAAAAATTGACAACAAAGTATGAAGAGATTTTTCTTTCTGATTTAGATAGTTTGAATATTATCAGGCCTTCAAAGTTTGTCAGGGCAACTGAAAATATAGGTGAAATGATTAATATTATTCAGAAATTATTGAAGAAAGAATATGCTTATACTGCTTCAGATGGGGTTTATTTTTCAATTTCTAAATTTAAGAACTATGGAAAGATTGCCGGAATTGATAAAATTAAGAATGTTAAGAGCAGAGTTATAAATGATGATTATGACAAGACTAATGTGCAGGATTTTGCTTTATGGAAGTTTTATTCTAATGAAGATGGAAATGTTTTCTGGGAAACTGATATTGGAAAAGGAAGACCTGGATGGCATATCGAATGTTCTGCCATGAGCATGAAGTATTTGGGAAAAAATTTTGATATTCATACAGGAGGGCTTGATTTACTATTTCCCCATCATACAAACGAGATTGCTCAATCTGAATCTTTTAGTGGCAAGAAATTTGTTAATTATTGGGTTCACGGGGGATTACTTAATTTAAAAGATGGAAAAATGTCTAAATCTCTTGGAAATATCTATACCCTTTCAGATTTGAGAAAAAAGGGTTTTTTACCTGTGCATTACAGATATTTGTGTTTGCAAACTCATTATAGGAAGCCACTTGAGTTTTCTTTTGAATCTTTACAGGCTGTTAAAAATGCTTATGAGAAAATTAAACGCAAACTTCATAGCTTAATTTTATTAAGGATTAAGGGCAAAGATTTTAGTGAAAAGTATTCTAAGTTGTTTCTTGATGCTATTAATGATGATTTGAATTTACCTCGTGCTTTGAATGTTTTTTGGAGGGCTTTAGAAGATAATGATTTTGATTCTTCTGTTAAACTTAAGTTGTTGAAGCGGTTTGATAGTGTTTTAGGACTTAATTTAGAATTTAAGATTAGAAAGATTACTATTCCAAAAGATGTTCAGAAGTTGGTTTCTGAACGTGAAATCGCTAGGAAGAATAAGGATTGGGGCAAAAGTGATGCTTTAAGAGGGGAGATACAAAAACTTGGGTTTGTTGTAGAAGACACTTCAGAAGGGCAGGTTGTTAGGAAGGCTTAATTTAAATTTGTCCATTTTGTAATTTTTTTACTGCATTGAGTACTCTTAAATCTGGTGATAGAACATAAACATGATCGTCTTTTGAGCGGACTGCTCTATATATTCTTTGCAAAAACTCACGGTATGCTTTATCCCTATAGAATTCCCAAAAGTGATCTGGATGCGTTTTTTGAAGTATTTTCCAAAAAGTGTCTGAGATATTTGGATTTGGATATTTAGTGAATATGACTGAATTGCACATTTTTCCAGGGAAGTCTATGCCTCTTGAACATTTTGTTGTGAATAGTTTGTCTTTTAGACCTTGCTTGAATATAGCTATTGCTCTTCCTGTTTTGTCTTCTCTTTGTGATTCTATTAATGATTCCTGGCTTGTCAGCTGTTTTAAGTTGTATTTTAGTTTTTCTTCGTCTGTTGGAAGGTCTTGGAATGCGTTTATATGAATTAAAGTTGGTCTTTTTGCTTTTTCTACTACTAAATTTAGAGCTTCTAGGTATTCTTTTCTTGTGTGTTCTCCAGAATTAAAATTAGAGTATTTACAGTCTTTTTCTTTTCCAGTCATTGTTATTTCTATGGATCCTTGGTTTAATGCTTCTGCTTGGACTATTTTGAATTCTTTTAATCCAAATATATTCTTTACGATATTTTGTGAATGAAGAGTTCCT
>Ga0209542_10005135_pt1 | contig 26442 bp, 30 predicted proteins | sample RifCSPhighO2_01_FD_184028 | JGI IMG/M metagenome (GOLD analysis project Ga0209542, IMG submission 184028) | Soil microbial communities from Rifle, Colorado - Rifle CSP2_plank highO2_0.1 (SPAdes) (version 2) | ecosystem: Environmental > Terrestrial > Deep subsurface > Rock core/Sediment ...
AACGCAACTAATGGTAAAGTTCCCCGTAATATCTTTTCCAACATTTTACTACTTAGAAATAACGGCTATTTAAAAATGTTGTGGAGGAAATTATGAAAAATGTTTTTGATAAATTTTGTCATGGTGATCGAAATCCAAAAACCAAATAGTATTGGTGGTCTTGTTGTACTCAAAAACTAGGACAAATGACTTTTTGATGTGAACTCGTTTTAAATTCTTTAAATCATAACGAAGAGGCTTATAATGCTCTACATTATCTGAATTAACTATTTCTTCAATCTTATTTTTGATTGCACGAAGAGTGTCTACATCACGCTTAGATAGTTTCCTCATGACTTCTAGTAGATGCTCTGAAAAATCATAGTTCATGGTGTAAAAAATGTAAGAAGGTTGACTTATCTTTAAATTGAAGCGATTTCCCCTTTTTAATTTGATTTAACTTATGAAGATATTCTGGTCTTACTTGATGTAAATCGTCATTTATTTCTTCAATGTTCTGTTCCAATTTCATTACCTTTTCTAGGATAAGATGTACGCTCTGTTGCAACTCTTGTAAATTAACAGTTTCTGTGGTCATGATTATTCAAAAATAAAGGTACTTTATAAAATTTATGTTGATATTGAGCCATTGTTTGATTATTATGTTGGTAATAAACAGCAAATATAGAACGAGCCATAATAATAATCAAAACCAAAACTACCCAAATCATCCCTCTTTTTTTATTCATAATTCTATCAGAAGAAAACAATCTCTTTTTCTTTATAAATCTAGCGACTCTATTGAACCACTAATAAATAGTTTAGAAAAATATAATCACCGATTAAGGGATGGGAGGGTTACGTATCCACCCATGATCATACATACAATTTCCTATTCTATCATCCGCATCGCAATTTTCCGGCGTACCAGAACAACCAGCACTACTTTCACAACTGTTAGTTTCTACCGCACAGGCAATTATATGACAATTGTATTCGGCATTAGCGGTATGGGTGTTACATCGAGCAGTAGCACAATAATCTACACAATAAGGTACATCCGTTGCCACATAACTTCTACTAACGCCATTAGGACATTGCTGAATATAAATGTTACATAATTGATTAAAATCTAGATTTCCCCTTGTTTTACAGTCAGTTTGATTTCCCGAATCATTCTGTCCCGTATAAGAATCACTACTCCCTTCACACTTTCCTTCCACACAAATCCTATCTCCTTTACAATCAGTATCCGCAGCACAAGAAGGACTAGAAGAACTATCACTTCCGCAGGCAATACCTACTAACGCGACTAAAGGTAAAGTTCTTCGTAATATTGATTCTAACATTTTACTACTTAGAAATAACGTCTATTTAAAAATATTGTGGAGAAAAATCTTAAATAATGAAGAGGTATTATTATAGCTATGTCTACTAAAAAACAATTAGAACGTATTAAGAGAATATCTATCCCCATCCTTAAAAAGAATGGAGTAGACAAAGCAGGAATCTTTGGATCTTATGCTAGGGGAGAAGCGAAGAAAAGTAGTGATATTGATCTTTTGATCAAATGTCAAAGAAAACCACCCACCACTGGTGATCGCCTGCGGGCTCAACACCAGTGGCATGCTCGCTTCGCTCGGGGTGGTTTTCTGACCCTGCTAATTCCAACGAAGTATTACTGGATGTTCACCACTCGTGAACACACGAGTGGAATTAGCAGATTAAAGGTAGAAAAAGTTTGCTTAATTTAGTGCATTTAAAATTTGAATTGGAAGATAGATTTGACAAGAAAGTGGATTTGTTAACATACAAGTCTATTAATCACTTACTTAAAAAAAATATATTGAATGAAGAAGTGAAAATTCTATGAAAAGTGATTTGAAATATCTTCAACACATCCAAGAAACTATTTTTGTAGTAGAAACATTTGTAAAGAGTACTTTGCAAAAAGCAATTTGTATCATTAGTTGGCACCGACAGGTGCAAAGGTAAGCTTAAAATTGCGCCATTGCACAGTCCCTTCAGAACTTTGTGATTGAAAAGTTGAATTATTCAAAGTTCTCTAAAGAATCTTTCCCGAAAACAGTTTCAAGACAACTTAGAAAAACAATTTGCAGTTGTACGTGGATTATAAATAATAGGGGAAGCTGTTAAGAACCTTTCTGGTCAAACAAAAAATAAGTATCCTCAAATATTTTGGCGGGATATTGCCGGAACAAGAGATGTTTTAATTCATTCTTATTTTAGTGTTGATTTAGATCTTGTTTGGGATATAGTACAAAAAGATTTACCAAAATTAAAGAAAGAGATTATAATTATTCTACAAGAAATGGAAGAATAATTTTTTTAGTTGGTATCCGTTGATACTAATACCCTTCCCCTTTTTATATTCATACTTATTGAATAAGAAATCGTTTTAATTTATAAACCTGACGACAGAACAACCAGATAATTATTATTTATGAGGATCTATTACCCATCCGTGGCCATCAATACAATTTATAATTTGTGGATCACCAGGAACTTCGTTATCACAATAACCAGTTTCAACTGCACAAGTAATCCATGCACATAATGCTCTAGTCATATCTTTTCGCTGTTCGCAGAAAATTTGACAAGCTCCTTGACGGTTTCTAATTAGTTCAATTACCCCAGTATCATAAGGACACATATCAATATATCTTTGACAAATTCCAATAGAATCGTATCCACTTTGCCCACCAGAATTCCCATACCCTTCACACTTCCCTTCCACACAAACTCTCTCTCCTTTACAATCAGTATCCGCAGCACAAGAAGGACTAGAAGAACTATCACCACAAGCAATACCTACTAAAGCGACTAAAGGTAAGGTCCTACGTAAGATTGATTCTAACATTTTACTACTTAGAAATAACGGTTATTTAAAAAGATTGTGGAGAAAATTATCATTCGAGCAATAATTTAATTTTGTTGGTGAATTCTCTAGCTTGTTCCTGTATTTGTAAAGTTAAATTCTTTTCAAAAGATTCGTGTACACCATACGATGCTCTTTCCCTAAGCTCTTTGGAAAAACCAATCACTTCTATATCTTCTGTAGCCAAAGAACGAGCAATTAAATGTACATCAGAATCATTTAACTTATTACCGTGATGATAATAAATCAAATAACACAAAGTTGCACTATGGCTTTTAGAAGTAAAACCTTCCTTGCTCATTAACGACATTGCAGAATGATAAATGGCATAATAATAAATATTAATGACCCAATCATAAAAAGTCTCATTGAAAATACTCTTTAGCTCATTTTGCTGTTCGAAAACCCAGCCGGCAAAATTAAGATTATGATCTGATTTTCTAAGATACAACCGGAAATCATCAGTGCTCTTTCTGATTATTTTCTTTTTGATATATTGATCCAACCAAAATTTGCATTCTTTCCGATCATGCATCCAGACTGTCCAATTAGGACTCTTCATCTACTAACCTCCGCCACCATTCGATACCCGCAATCACTATTTTCTCATCCCTTATTTTACGAAAAAACGCTTTTGTGGGATTATGGAACAATTTATTGAACTCAGAATATTCCAAATAAATTGGGCTAATCTTCACTCCTGTTTTCAGATTAATGCTTTTCGCCGTGGTTTCGATGTCTTTAGGTATTTTTTGATATACTAATAATATATCCACATCCGAATTAGAATTGAAATCGCCTCGAACATAACTACCAAATAAAATGGCTAGAAGCGGCTTCTGAGATAGTTGGTTAATGAACCCATCAAGGGCTATTCTTATTTTACTAGGTAGTTTTTCGAACCGAGTATGTTCTACGGCGCACAACAAAGGAATAAGAGCTAACTTGGAATAATTAAGGTAAAAATTAATTTGATTGCCAGATTTTTTCTCGATTAAAAGAGTTCCGAGTTTTTTAACGCTAAAATCTATAGAAGGCATCTTTAAATCTAATTGTTTAGCCAATTTTCTTTTGTGAATGCCCGGATTCACATAAATTTCTCTTGCCAGCCGAATCAAAGTAGTGTCATAGATAGTATGACAATTGTAATATCCAGAATGACAACCCTCTCTTTTTCTATTCATAATTCTATCAGAAGAAAACAATCTCTTTTTCTTTATAAATCTAGCGACCCAATTAGACCGTAAATAAAGATTTTAGAAAAATATCCTAATTAATATTCGCCAACAAAAAAATGAGAACTCTTACATTCAGCTAAAGTTTTTAATGGACTATCCAGAGCCACATAAGCACAATCATCAATGCTATCTTGAGTGCATGTTGGATGTCTAAGCACATATCCATCATATTGATCAAGAATTTCATTAACTCTTCTCCAAGAAGAATCTTGAGATGACCCATCAATAAAACGCATGGACGGATCTAAAGACACATCCTGAGAGGAAGTACTAAGTACTAATCCATTATACCTAATTCCTACCCCATAATCAAAATTATCTAATGGTTGATCCAAGGCCGAACCTTCATAAGTATTTTCAATTATAGCTCTGCCAACAACACAGTCTTCTCTAAAATGAAATGAAGTGTCACAATCCTCTATCTTCACCAAAAATTTTCCATAAACGGGAGAATCGCCGCAAGGATTGTTAGAACTTCCGCCACCATTATCCTCACTTCCATAATTTCCATACCCTTCACACTTCCCATCCACACAAACTCTCTCTCCTTTACAATCTGTATCCGCAGCACAAGAAGGACTAGAAGAACTATCACTTCCGCAAGCAATACCTACAAATGCAACTAGAGGTAAAGTTCTACATAAGATTGATTCCAACATTTTACTACTTAGAAATAACGGCTATTTAAAAATGTTGTGGAGGAAAATTAGGAAGATTTGATTTCAATGCCTTCCCTAACCGCTTCGCGAACTAAAGTGATTTGCTTTTTCAATTTCTTAAATTCTTCCGGAGTATAACATAAAAAATCCACCGGGTAATCTAAGTGCCAATGGTTGTAAAGATTAAGACCACGATCTCTAAATTGTTTTCTTCTGAAATTTGGACTTACTACCACTAAATCAAAATCACTCCAGCGATGAGCTTTTCCCCATGCTCGAGAACCAAAGAGAATTAATTTATCTATAGAAATATCTTGCTCTACCGCTTTTCTAAATTCCGTTAATTGAACTAAATGTTTTTTTCTGCCCATTTTAAAATCCTTGCTGCTCTTTCTAGATCATTATTAGACTCTTCTTGAGAATAATGTGCTTGTCCAGTATCAGGATAGCGCGCGTCGATATATACAAAAGTAAGTTGCTTACAATCGGGTAATAATAGGGGATCGAGGTGAACTAGTTGAGCCAATTTCACTAAATCATGAATTTTTATGATTTTCTTTTCTTTTTTTATTAACACTGCTTTGAGACTTTTCTCTGCGGCTTGTTGGCAAAAAAATGACGCTTCTTTAAACTTTTTTCCTTCAAACAAATAATGAGCGGTGCCTAAATCTTGTCGTGCTTGTTCCCACCACCGCTTTACTTCTAATTCCATATGTTCTCAAAAGTGTTCAAAATTTATAAACTTACCGACCGTTATACCAATCATGTGCTCTTGCACAATCTTCTATCTGTGGATCACCAGGAACTTCGTTATCACAGTAACCTGTTTCAACTGCACAAGCGGCAAAGAAACAAAGTTCATTCGTTCTATTCGTTTGTGTTTCACATAGATTGATACAATAAGCAACATCTCTTTTTATGCCATCAGTAAACCCACCTTCGGGACACATGTCAATATAAGCTTGGCAGATATTAACTGGACCAGTACTGTTTTGACCATCAGAACTCCCCCCATGCCCTTCACACTTCCCTTCCACACAAACTCTCTCTCCTTTACAATCAGTATCCGCAGCACAAGAAGGACTAGAAGAACTATCACTCCCGCAGGCAATGCCCACTAACGCAACTAAAGGTAAAGTTCCACATAATATTCTTTCCAACATTTTACTACTTAGAAATAACGGCTATTTAAAAAGATTGTGGAGGAAAATTATTATATCTTAATAAAATAAGTAAAAAACTAAAATGCCATCGTAAGATTTATATAAAAAAACAAACTTTTGAATAGACATGTCAACGATAAGTATATCGACAGAAGAGTACAGTTTACTGAAGAAGAAAGAAGAAATAGCAGACGATTTATTACTTCAGTTGGAAGTTAGTCTTAGAGATATGGAAGCAGGAAAATTAAAACGAGTCGGGTAATTACATATTCACAATTATCTGTTTTGCTTTATCAACAAATAGCGCCGCTTTTATTCTTAATTCTTGAACTAGCTGCTTGTCAAACTTTATGCTAGAGGAATAAGACGCATCTTCTCTTTTTTCTTTTGATTGTACATAAAAGATTATTTCTTGATAATCTAAGAAGAATTTGTTTAAAAGTTCTACTTCTTCGGCACTTACTCCATTTTTATAATATTCTTTGATTAAGATGCAAAGAGTAGCATCATGATTTTTGGAATAATAACCTTTTAAGATTATCAGTGCTAAAGCAGCATGATAAACGGCATAATAACATCCAGTAAGACACCAGTCAAAATATCCCAACCCCAAGTTATCACTTACAAATTTTAGATTATGATCTGCTTTCATGAGATGACCTTTAATCTCCTCTTTATCAACAGAAAATTTCTTTAAAGATTTTTCTTCAAGATATTGTTTGATCTTTTCAGAAACAAGGATATCATCGGATAATAGCCGGTTTAGGTATTTAATGTCCATGATAAAACACCTCATAATAATACTGATTATTAAATATAGGGTAACCAGAAGTGATAGCTGATTGTATAACTGGATCTTCTTTAAGTTTTATTTCTTTCGAAAAAGCTTCCAAAGTCATTTGAAAAATACTTATCCTAATTCCTGTTAATGCTTCTGCGTGTTTTTCAGCTTCGTTAGTGTTTATCATGGTATTCCCAATAATAAGAAGATCTACGTCTGAATTATCTTTGAATGTCCCCTTTGCAGTAGATCCAAAAACAAAAACAATTAGTGGTTTTTTCCGTAAGTGTTCTATAAAATAATTGATGGTATTTCTACGAATGCTAGGAAGAATATTGAATCTTTCTAAATCAAAGAGTCCAAATATACCATAAGTGTTATTGTTCAGTTTTAATGAATATTTTTTTTGATTTCCATCTTTTTCTGATTTTAAGATACCGTCTTTTTCCAATGATTTCAGAAAAGTAGTCGTGCTTGGTTGGTAAAGCTTAGCTTTCCTAGCAATCTCTCTTAGATGAAGTTTTGCGGTTTTATCAGTATAGAATAGTTTTAAGATTTTCCAATATCCTGATTTTATTAATGACATCATTTTAGTAACGAGTGTTACTAAGTTAGTATCGTTTATAAATGTTTTCATTAAAATGATAGTGAAACAACAAATATTAATAATATCTCCGGTTTATAATCCCCGTGAACCTACTAGAATATTGTTATAAGCTCGGCAGGAGAAACAATAATATCTTACGGAATCCAAACGCCAGCTAGTGGTCTAAGACAAGAATTATCACAATCTGGAAAATCATTCTTTTCAATTTCAACTTCTAACCCGCTAGGGATACCAACTAAAGAAAGATAATACCCCCTATCATAAAAAAGGAAACTATTTCCGCGGGGAGAGACAATAATTTCGCTATACTCCGGGCTCCGACCCATTTGAGCAGAAAGAGGAGTAGTTCTCGCCGTTTGAGGATCGATTATAAAATAACGTTCCGAAGTAGGTAGATTACCATTAGCCATTAAAATTTGATCTGTATCCCCCAACCAATACATTCTACCAATAAATCCTTTTACATCCAATAAACCAATCACTTTTTGACTTCCACCTTCAGCATCCATAGAACAAAGAGAGATTTGGCCATTTATTGTACAAACGTAATAAATATCATCTTGTGGTGAAACTACCAATCTCCCATGTTGGGTTTCTCCTAAAAAAGGGAACTCACGTAAAACAGAATCCGGCCCTAATCGAAAAGCTAGAACGGGAAGATTATTTGCTGCAGCCACTATAGTTTGATTATCAGATAAAAGATTTAATGAACGAATATCTTCAAGACATCCGGTCCAATTAGTTCTATTAAATCTTCTTTCAGAAATAAGTTGACCATCACTTCGAACTAGGTAAAAAGGAGCATCGCAACCACTATTACTGATGGATAGAACTAACGTGGAATAGTCAGAAGAGACCGCCATCTCTTCAATACTGTAGCCCGTTGTCGATGGCGGATAATTAGTTAACTCCTTCTCGATTTTGGTGTCTAAATCAAACTGAAATAATTGAGTAAAATTAGAATAGTTAGTGTAAATAAATTTCCCACAGCATAATTCAGGAGGATTTTGATCAACATTGGATGTAGGAGAATTGTCTTTTGAATCAGAACAAATCCCTTCCACGCAAACTCTATCCCCTTTACAATCTGCATCGGAGGCGCAACTGCTTCGTTCATCACCAATTGTTCCACTTCCACCACAAGCAATACCTACTAAAGCAACTAAAGGTAAAGTCTTTCTAAGTATATTTTTTATCATATTATCTCCAATCGAAAAGATGCCATTCAAACCAATCTCCTTCGGGCCCCCCTGGCAAAGTCCCATGTAAATATGGTGCTTCTCCTGTTTCAGTATTCCATATTTTGTATGAAACACTAGTTACTGCTATGACTACATGAGAACCATCGGGACTTTGTAAAAGGGGAACATTAGGACTATATCGTTCCCCTTGCCATTCTACACGAACCTCACCACTATTAATTGAAACCGAGGAAACATTATTCAAAGAATCATTAACCGAATCAAATAAAATAGTTTTATTGTCCCTCCACATAAATTGAAAACCATAATCACTTAATCTTTTAGTGTTGCTTCCATCTTTGTCAAGAACATAAAGCCCAAATTGCCCCCCATATTCAGGAGTATGAGATATGGCTATATGTTCTCCATCCGGAGAAACTCGCAACCATGTAGCTGAGGCAGAATACCCATATTGTTGTATCACTCTTTTTTGAGTACCATCTATACGAATAGCGTTTAAAGTACCTATTCCCTCATTATTAAAATAAGCTACTGTAACACTATCGGGGAACCAAGAGATACGGGACATCTCCCCCGATTGTATCTTAGAAACTAAACCGGTAGAAATATCTACCACATACCCATATCGGTCATGATTTTCCCCTTCACTAACACTAAAAACAATTTTACTTTTATCTGGAGAAACTTCGGGCATTTCAAAACTGCCAGCTCGCAAAGGTTGAGACAAAGTAGATACCACCGTCGAATTTTGATCACATAATGTTCTATTCACTATATCTATACCGTTAGTCAAATACAACGTTCCTTCACCTAACTCACATTCAGTATTAGTAGGGGTATATCCTCCATCTGCTTCAGCCGGAGGAACATAGGCACTAACAGGAGGAAATTGACATATATTTTCCAGACAAACCCTATTACGACTGCAATCATTATTAGAAACACAACCTTCCCGCTTCTCAGCAGAAGATCCACAAGCAGCAACCGCAAAAGAAAATACTCCAGCTTTAACTATCTCTTTCAAGCCCATGATAATTCCTCTTTCTTCCTTCCGCCTAAAACCCGCCATAGAGCAAATAAATCTGATACTGAGCGCACTTCCTCTTTATTCTTAGAAAATAAACCAAAATACACCTTAACCCCATATTTACGGCAAATGATTATATTAATCATCATCCGAGAAATTAATTTTGCCCTATCCCCAGAATTTAAAATATCATTAAAAGAAAAGGCAATGATCTTCTTTTTCTCCGCAGCTAATTTACATAAAACTTGATCTAAGCCGCTGCGAATATAATGTAAACTTTCTTTAGGATGAACTCTCTCTACGCCCAAAATCATATCTACTTCGGTTTTCTCTATGGCAAAACGTAATAATTCCTCATCTTTAGGAATGAAAATAATTTTCTTTTTATTTCTCTTGCCATCGACAATTCCTTTCAATAACTCACTTTTATTGCTAGTTTCAATAACTTTGAATTCGGAATCAAAACTAGCGTGATTATACCCTAATTCTTTCAATAGTACAACTAATTCTTCCGTTTTTGGTATAAGTAATGACGCATCCATACTCTTTGAAAATCCCCCGCACTTTAAAAGATTTATACTAAAATTGGTAAATAATTGAATATTGATACCAATTTTATATATACTAGAAATGAAGAAACTACTTCATTTCTGTACCAGAATGTGATATTCTTCACATTCTCGGTATAAAAGTGCGAACAAATTGTTTGAATACTTCGCACTTTTAGTATACCACCGCAGAGGAAAGATTTAAAAAATACCCCCTTATTTCCTAATCATACCAAACATCTGCCTCGCTAGGAGACGGACGGAGGATAAAATGAAACTGAATATATTCATCGAAAGAGAAAATAAATCTAAAACCATCACTTTTAGTAAATCTACCGTCAAAGACCTTCTTTCTCAACTTAAGATAAACACAGAAACAGTAATAGTGGTCAGAACAAACGAATCCGGAAATAAAGAAGTTCTTACTGAAGACGACCAACTAAATGATCAAGAAAAAATACAATTACTTAGCGTCATTTCGGGAGGATAAGATGAAATGCAGTAAATGTCTTCAAAAATCGGTAATCGAATTACAGCATGGAGGATTATGTAAGAATCATTTCATCACCTATTTTGAAGATAAAGTATTCAAAACCATCCACAAATATCGTTTAATAGACAGAAATGATTCCATCTGCGTTGCTGCTTCTGGAGGAAAGGATTCTCTAAGTGTCTTATATCTCACTAAAAAATATCTCCAAGAAAATAAATTCCCTTGTGACTTATTTACCTTGTTAATCGATGAGGGAATAGAAAATTACCGTGAAAAAACAGTCAAAGATCTGCAGAAATTCTGTAAAGAACATCAAATAAGATTAGAAATAGTCACCACCAAAAAAGAATTTGGCTACACTTTAGATGAGGCCTATCCGAAAATAAATAAAGATTTAAACAAAAAACCATGTAATATCTGCGGAGTATGGAGAAGATATTTGATCAATAAACATGCCCGAAATTTAGGCGCAACTAAATTAATTACTGGACATAATTTAGACGACGAAGCTCAAGCCATAGTCATGAATTTGTTTAAAGCTAATACTGGATTAGCAGCGCATTTGGGTCCCATCTCTGGCATCGAAGGTCAGAAAGGATTCGTACAAAGGGTTAAACCACTTTATTTTTGCACCGAGAAAGAAACCAGATTGTACGCGCTTCTCAAGAATTTTGTTATAGAATTTACCGAATGTCCTTATGCTAAAGAAGGATATCGCTCTCAGATTCAAAGTATGCTCAATGAATTCGAACAAAAGTACAAAGGAACTAAACAAGGGATTATCAGTTCATTCCTAGCCACCCTCCCTCTACTCAAAGAACATGAAAAAAATAATAAAAATGAGATTAAGCAATGTAAATGTGGAGAACCGGCCAATCAGGAAGTGTGTAATGCTTGTAAAATTCAGGAGGCGTTGAATTATGAAGAATAAAAACAAAGAGGTAAGGGATATAAATTATTCTCACCCCCATCCTAAATATTCCCGGCAAATTTTACTCTCACAGATAGGAAAAGAGGGACAAGAAAAATTATCCCGAGCTAAAGTAGCTATCGTTGGTATTGGAGCCCTAGGTACAGTAGCAGTAGAATTACTTGCTCGAGCAGGAATAGGCTCCTTGCTCTTGATTGATAGGGATATTATCGAAGAAAGTAATTTACAACGACAATTTTTATTTGATGAAAAAGATATTGGAAAAAGTAAATCTGCCACCGCTCAAGAAAAATTGCAGCGAATCAACTCCCAAATCACCATAGTTGTAGAAACAATTCACCTCAATGCCAAAAATATTAACCTCCTACAAAAGTATGATTTGATTTTGGATTGTACAGACAATCTCACCACTCGATTTTTACTTAATGACTACTGTAAAAAAGAAAAGAAAAAATGGATTTATGCTGCGGCCATAAAAACGTCTGGATATGTTCTCCCTATTTTTCCGGAGGGACCATGTTTACGCTGCTTCTTACGAGAAGCTCATTTGGAAACCTGTGATACGGTGGGAGTATTAAACACCAATACTGCCGTCATCGCTTCGCTACAAACTACTCTAGCTTTGAAAATAATCTTAGAAATTGGAGTACAAAGTAAACTACTTCATTTTGATACCTGGAATCAAACTTTACAAACTATGGATATAAAAAAGAATAAAAATTGTCCCACCTGTAATGGAAAATATACTTCCCTCGCTCCGAAAGAAGAAACTAGAATTGTTCGTTTTTGTTCACAAGGAAAATATCAAGTTTTGGGAAACTCCGTTGATCTTAAAGAAATAGAAAACAGATGGAAAAAAATAGAAAAAGGTAAAACAAAATTAACTAAAACAGAAAATTCAATTCAAATTAATAATATAATTTTATTTAAAGATGGAAGAGCTTTAATCGCCGCAAAATCTGAAGCAGAAGCTTTATCTATTTACTCTAAATGGATAGGAAATTAAAAAATTGGATTAAACTTCTTGAAAACTAGTTAATTCTTGATTGATCCTTTCTTCATTATAAGCTATCAATGGTCTCAAAACACTGAATGAACTATTTGGAAAACTCTTAGAAGAGGTAATTGTTTCCAATCTTTCTCCCGTAACTATCATCGAACAATTATATAATAAAGCGCATGTTTCTATCTGCTCTGAAGTTTCCAATTTTGAACAAGATAATTTTTGCGGACTATATTTTTGTAAGAGAGAAATGTCCCCTCCGTCGATAACACTAAAAGGATAAATTGAAATTCCTCGTTTCATCATCAAAAGTGCTGCTAAAATGTCAGAGGAAGAATCAACCAAAGTCAAAACTCTCCCATCAACCCCCGTAGGAATTCCTCCGAAACAATAAATTACTTCTAATGATAAATAAACTCCATTGTCATTGATTTCAACTTCGATCAAATAATCATGTTTTTCGCGATCGAATCGTAATTTAGTTTCTTTTTCAACATATTGACCAAGTAGAGTGGTTAATTCGGGAGATTTTATGGGAAAATTCTTATCCGATCTTTTTACTATAATTCTAAAATTACCTTCCTTTCCTTCTAATAGATCCAATAACCTCTTTTGAACCAAAGTAACATCCTTACTAGTCATTAATGCTGGCGAGTAAGACACCAACCCGAATACTTGTCGTAGTTTTTGATGATCTTCGACAAAATCGGCTATAAAACGCCCCTGGAGCCGTTTTATGTGCTTGATAGAAGTCAGTTTGGTAATGTTATCTTGCAACTTCTTCTCAAAATAGTGACGATTCCTACCTTTGAGGAATATTTCTCCGTATCGTAGTACTATATGAGTATATTGCATTTTTATCTTATTTTTACTTTATTTTCTCCTAATTAGTCTAATTTGTCGCTTTTTTTAAAAAAGTTCCTTTAAAAACAAGCGATTTTACATCCCAGAGAAGATGGAAACAAATTAACGACGCTATCTCCACGAGAAATAGGGGGGAGCCCCTCACAAGAAAGGGTATTTAAAGTATATACTTTTTGCTTAAGTCGACATTTATAAAGGATATTTTTAAATACTCCTCCTTTATTTATAAAGGAATCAGGCTAAATATGAGATTAATTAGGAGGAATCCCCCCATGGTAAAAAACACAAAAAGTACTGCAAAAAAAGAGATTAAAATAGTAAATATAGTAGTTTCGACTGCTTTGGAAAAAGATGTTCCTTTAGAAAAGATGGCTGCTACCCTTCCAAATACCGAGTATAATCCAGAACAGTTTCCCGGTCTTGTCCTTAGGATAAAAGATCCTAAAACTTCTGCTTTAGTCTTCTCTAGTGGAAAAGTGGTGTGTACTGGCGCCAGAACCATGGAAGAAGTGGATCGAAGCATTCAAAGTATCATCAAAAGTCTTAAAAAAATGAATATCCACGTAACTATCAAGCCAATAATAACTGTGCAAAATATAGTTGCTTCTGGAAGTATAGGAATGGATCTTAATCTAAACGTATTGGGTATAAAGTTGCCCCATACCGAATACGAACCAGAACAATTTCCTGGTTTAGTACATAAATTGAAAGGTACTAATGCTACTTTCCTCTTATTTAGTAATGGTAAGATAGTATGTACTGGAACTAAGACGGAACAGGAAGTCAATGATGCGACGGATAAGCTCATCGAGAACTTAAAGAAAGTCTTGGGAAAGAAGTAACTTTCCCCTTTTTTATTGTTTTTATTTATTTTTATGTTAATTTCACATCACAATTCCTACTCTTTTACTCATTATTACAAAAATAAAGAAAAGTCTTTAAATAGATGTTCTTATAATTATGAATTAGGGGGTTTTGTATGGAAGTAGAGGAACAAATAAAAGTATTTCATGAATTCATTGAACAGAATTATTATCCTCAACTGTTAGAAGCCGTGCGCAAAGGACACCTATTTTTGGTTCTTGATTTCTCAGAATTAATCAAATTTAATACTGAAATAACCGATGAAATTCTGGAAGCACCGGAAGAATTGTTGAAAGCAGCTGAATTGGCAGTGAAAGAGTTTGATCTTCCAAAAAAAATAACCAAATTTAATATTCGTTTTACTAATCTTCCCGAATCACAAAGAGTGCAAATAAGCGAAATAAGAAGTAAACATTTGAATAAATATTTATGGAGTGAGGGTATCGTTCGTCAAAAATCTGACGTTCGTCCTCATGTAACTGCAGCTAAATTTGAATGTCCTTCTTGTGGCAATATTCTCAATGTAATTCAATTAGATAAAAAGTATAAAGAACCGACCAGATGTAGTTGTGGCAGAAAAGGAAAATTTAAAGAAATATCTAAAGAATTAGTTGATGGTCAAGGATTAGTTTTAGAAGAAGCTCCTGACGAATTAGATGGCAGCCAACCTAAAAGGATTAACGTCTTTTTGAAAGATGATTTAGTCAGCCCCATTAGTGAAAGGAAAAGCAGTCCTGGCTCTAGAGTGAAAGTCTATGGCTGGGTTACGGAAGTTCCCGTCACTTTAAAAACTGGAGGACAGGCAACTAAATATGATCTTATTATCGAAGCTAATTATGTTGAACCTTTACAGGATGATGATATTGAATCACAAATAACGCCAGAAGAATTGGATGAAATTAAAAGAATCGCCAAAGAACCAGATGCTTTGATGCTTTTAACTCAAAGTATTGCTCCTTCTGTTTATGGACACGATAAAGTAAAAGAAGCATTAGTATTACAATTAGCCGGCGGATGTCGAAAAACACGAGTTGACGGTGTGGTAACCAGGGGAGATATGCACGTTCTTCTGATTGGTGATCCTGGTTCGGCAAAATCACAATTATTGAAAAGAATATCTAAAGTTGCGCCAAAAGGAAGATTTACCAGTGGAAAAGGAGCAACTGCAGCCGGACTTACCGCGTCAGTAGTCAAAGATGAATTTTTGGGTGGATGGAGTTTAGAAGCGGGAACTTTGGTTTTAGCTAACCGTGGTTTCGCTATTATCGATGAAATGGATAAGATGGGTAAAGATGATCGTTCTGCCCTGCACGAAGCGTTAGAACAACAGACCATTAGTATTTCTAAAGCAAATATTCAAGCTACGTTACGATGTGAAACTTCAGTTATTGCGGCAGCAAATCCTAAATTTGGTCGATTTGATCCTTATGATTTAGTGGCTAACCAAATTGATCTTCCCCCCACTTTAGTAAATAGGTTTGATTTAATCTTTCCCATAAAAGATCTCCCCAGCAGAGAAAAGGATGAACAAGTTGCCACTTTTATTCTTAAACTACATCAAAATCCAAATAGGATTGATGCAAAGATATCTACAGAATTACTAAAAAAATATTTTGCGTATATTAGACAAAAAATCAACCCCATCATTAGTGATGCGGCCATAGACGAAATTAAAGAGTATTATATTGGAATGCGTAATTCTGGATCTGGCGATGAGGCAGGAATCAAAAGTATTCCCATAACTGCTAGACAATTAGAAGCGTTGATAAGGTTATCAGAAGCTTCGGCTAAGATACGACTTTCAAAAACTGTTACTAAAAAAGATGCCCAAAAAGCCATAGAATTGGTTGATTATTGTTTAAATCAAATAGCTAAAGATTCTGAAACAGGAAAAATAGATATTGATAGATTAAGTAGTAGAATCACTGCTACTCAACGTGGATCCATCAGTATTATTAAAGAAATAATCGGAGTTTTAGAAGAACAACAAAACAGTAAAATAGTTTCAGTAGAAGATGTTGTTAGTGCTGCCAAAGAAAAAAATATCACTCAAGAACAAGTAGAGGATGTTCTTGAAAAATTACGCCGTTCGGGAGATATTTTTGAACCTAAACGCGGATTCGTCCAAAAATTATAATGGTTGATAATATTTATTATATTAATATCACCTAAATTGAAAAAAGAAATGAAAAATAAAATGGAAAAAAGTAAATCATTTATTCGACCTTATTCTAAAGAAATAACTATTTTGGAAGCATTGAACGCCAATTTTATTCAAAAATCTGCGGAAGAACCCAACGCTATATTTTTTCAGGAAAATGAACCAATTTATAATATTAATATTATTGGAATTGTTTTGAATGTAGAAAAAATAGGAACCATGACTAATTTGTTGTTGGAAGATGGGACTGAAAAAATAGTGATTCGTTTCTTTGAAGAAAAACAAATACTTTCTTCGTTGGAGGCAGGGAATATTATAAAAGTAATTGGAAAAATACGAAAATATAATGAAGAAAGATATATATCTCCAGAAATTGTTAAAAAGATGGATTCTTTGTGGATGAAAATTAGGTTTTTGAAAATAAAATTGAGAGGATCGTTAATTTCATTTTCAAGCGTCAATAAAAGTACTTTATCAGAAGAAGAATTAGTGGAAGATAATAATCCCCTTCCCTCTGAAAAAATATTTAAATTAATCAAAGAAATGGATAAAGGAGAAGGAGTAAGAATTGAAGAACTTGTTGAAAAATCATCTTTGGATAAAACCGAAGAAATTCTGCAGAAAATGATCGAAGAAGGAGATTTATTTCAAAATTTACCGGGAAAAGTTAAAATTCTTTAAAACAAACTAAAAGTCATGAATTTTTGATTATAAGAAAAGTTTAAATCGAATTTTAAGCGAAGAATATGGGAGTGATATATACTTCTACTATTCCGGCTAATACCAATATTCCCAAACTAATCAAGATGAGATCTAAAGCATCTATCAACACTTTTTCTTCTTGTAAATTATGTTTGATCAACGCTATGGAAATTATACCCCCTGCCAATCCCGCTACAAAATAGGCAGCTATTTCCAAAATTCCGTGAGTCATATATCTAAAAAAACTAAAAGTCATAGCTCCAAAATAGGAAGAAAAGTAAGGAAATCCCACTAACGAGGCAGTTTTAGCAATTTCTGTTTTAAATAAAGAACCAATTGCTGCCGCTATTACTGAAGCATTCCACGTTAAAATAAAAATAGCTCCAGTACCATATAAAAACGAAAAAATGATACAAAAGAATAAAACTTTGATGTTATTTATAACTATTTTTAAAAATATATCAAATTTGTTTATTTCATGAATAACATTGCCTTGTATATCACTATTAATATTAACTATGGCTTGTTCTTGTAATTTGAATATTGAAGAACTTATTTCATGAGGTAAAAAAACATAAGAAAGAACCAAAGCAAAAGTAATTCCTAAAAATAGAAAGATTAAATATACTAACACTTTAGTATGTTCTTTTAATAATTTTATTTCCGGAACATTTTCTAAACTCAATTCTTCTTCTTGCTTAATAGTTGAAAATAACATAGGAACTGTTGCTAAAACTATCAAAAATATAGTTAATATTCCCGCAATTTCTTTAAAAACGAAATAAGAAATCAACAACCCCACCATTGAATAAATAAATCCGGCTAAAAATAACTCCCAGGGGTGTTTTTTAAGAGTGAAAGGATTAAACAAGGATTCCAAAACCATAAATGAAGTAGAGATTATAACCTATTTAAACGTTTCTATAATAAGATTGATTAAATATCACTTAAATATAAACAATATATAAATTAAATCAAATCTAAACATAAATATTATTTTATTTTTGAAAGATAACTTTTCTCCTTCCCCCCTTGGTTTCCGATGGAACTATGTTTTTGAAAAATTGAAAGTGTTTTCATAATAAAATGAAAATAAATGAAAATATAATTATATCCAAAAATAGATATATTTAACTTCAATTTTAAGAAATTTTGATAATTCCTATGGAAAATTAAATTAGAGATTATCCTAACCAGTTTATTTACTAAACATAATTAAATGTATATATTTCCTATACCTAATTGTTAGTTAAAATATAATATAAATTATTTTGAAATTGAATATTATTATTTTCATTAATAAAAATTAAAATATTAATTATTTAGGTAGAAATAATAATTATAATTGATGTCTGGTTTTTCAATAGGTTTGCTTATTCTAAATTATCAACTTTATTTCCATCTTCGGCTTTTAAAATCACTTTTAATTTTATTATAATATATTATAAATATATTTATTATTATATTATATTATATATGTATATTATATTTATTATTTTCTATATTGAAAATAAATAGATAGGTATAAAAAAATTAAAATTAAAAATAATTAAGATATCTTATTTTTAAAGACGACATTGTGTTTAAGATATATGTTTAAATATATATTAATTAATTATAATAAATATAATATTATATTATCCTATTTAAAAACATATCTGTTCTTACATAAAAAGTAATATTATTTATAAAATAGCAAAAGTTTAATTAATATTATGAACAGTTTTAATATATATTTTTAGGAATTAATAAATTTGATTGCATTTAACACAAGAAGATTAAATAAAACTTAATATGTTTATTTTCTATTAATTTATTATTAATTGAAATTAATAATCTATTTGAATTTGAAATAACTCTTATAAATTATATTTACTAACAAAATGATAAACAAAAAAGATAAGTATTTAAAGAACAAACATTTCTTAAAATTATTCCAAACAAATTATATTTTAAGTGATTTCCACTTGAAATAGGGGTGTCAAAACTATAGTTGTCAAAAAAGAGGTTTAATCGCCAATTTGTTTATATAGATGACATTTGAATTATAACCAAACACACAATCAAAAATTAAAAAAGAGTATTTCCATCAGAAGTCAAGGGGTGTCTATGTCCAAAATCGGCGCATTTTTCGAGAATTTCCTAAAACAGGATTCGATCTTTATAGATAAAAATCCCCTCCTCTCTTCTTATTTACCGGAAGAAGTAATTTATCGAGAAGAATTGTTACATGAAGCAGCCAATATATTGGCACCGGCATTACGCGGGGAAAAACCTTCCAATTTGTTTATATATGGAAAAACAGGTACCGGAAAAACATTATCTATAAAAAGTGTGCTTCATTCTATGGAAGATATTGCTATTAAGAATAATATTCCTCTTAAAAATGTTTATATCAATTGTAAACTTAAAAGAGTTGCGGATACTGAATATAGGTTAGTTGCTCAACTTATCAAAGAATATGGAAAAGAAATTCCTCCGACAGGGTTACCTACTGATGAAGTATACAATATTTTTTATAAGTTATTAGATCAAGAAAAACATGTTTTATTGTTAGTTTTAGACGAAATAGATCAATTAACCCATAAGATAGGTGATGAAATTTTATACAATTTGACCAGAATAAATTCTGAATTAAAAAACACTCAATTAAGTATAATAGGTATTTCTAATAATTTAGTTTTTGCAGAAAATTTAGATCCTAGGGTAAAAAGTAGTCTTTCTGAAGAAGAAATAATATTTCCTCCTTATAATGCTTTACAAATACAAGATATTTTAAGAAAACGAGCAAGCATAACTTTCAAACCTGAAGCAATTCAGCCCGGCGTAATCGAAAAATGTTCAGCATATGCTGCAAGAGAACATGGAGATGCTCGAAGAGCAATAGATCTTCTAAGAGTGGCTGGAGAGTTAGCGGAAAGAAATGGTTCATTTATCGTAAATTTATCCCATTTGGATGAAGCGGAGAAAAAAGTGGAATCAGATCATATTATCAACGCATCTCTCAATCAACCCAAACAGTTTCAAGGAGTGTTATATGCAATCTTAATGGTTTCTCCACAAAAGAAAAATGTTTTTACGGGAGAAATTTATGAAATTTACAAAGATATATGTCAAAAAACCAAATCTAATGTCTTAACCCAGAGAAGAGTATCTGATATTTTAGCGGAGATGGATATGTTAGGTATAATAAACGCAAAAATAATTTCTAAAGGTAGATATGGAAGAACTAGAGAAATAAATATCTCTTTAGAAGAGGGAATTATCTTAAAATTAAAAGAATTACTTGAAAAATCATTGGGAATTTCCAGCAAATAACTTAATTATTATTTCATTGTGATTTAAAAACTCTCTACACTTCACCAAAAATTTAAACCTAAAATATGATGGAAGACAAACAACATTTAATCGAAAAACTCTTTGAAAAAGGGATTTTAATAAATAAAGAAATGTTAGAACAAAATGTAGATTCATCTCTCATCCAAAAAATAGAAAATGAACCGGACATTATGGTCTTAAATTCTGATTATGTTACTATTATTCATCAACAGACCAGTTTAGTAGATTGGTACGAAATAGACAAACATAGGGTAGATGCAGAAAAAGAAAGAAACGATGATTTATATCAAAAAGAATTACAAGAACAAAAAAAATTAACTTCCATTTTTATTTCTACTTCATCCGATCACTCTCAAGAAATATCTAATTTAGAAACAGAATTACAAAATTTTCCATTATCAGAATTAACTTCTGAAATTATTCCCCTTTCTGAATCTTCTCCGTCGTCTTCATTATCTCCATTTGAAATAACTGCTCCTCCATTTCCCAATTATGATACTCTTTTATCTCCACAAGTTAATCTTGAAATTAATTCTGAACTAAATTCTACCATTATCGTAACTTCATATGAAACTATTGCTCATAAATATGATATTACTGATTTTACCAATTTCTTTGTTTCCAGATTCAAATTTTTAGAAAGTATCTTACGTAATAGGCAGGAGATGGAAAATATTCTTACCATAAATCGAGCTTTTTCTAAGAAAGAAAAAGAAAAAGTTTCATTAATAGGTATAATCGCTGAAATATCTACCACAAAAAATGGAAATCTTATGATTATTTTGGAAGATCTTACTGGTAGGATCAATGTACTAATTTCTAAAAGTAAAAAAGAATTATTTAATTTAGGTAAAGATTTAGTAGTGGATGAAGTAATAGGTATCAATGGGACAAGCGGCGATAAAATAATCTTTGCAGAAAATGTCATTTGGCCCGATATTCCTATATCTCATGAAATGAAAAAAGGTGAAGTGGAAGAATATGCCATTTTTCTTTCTGATATTCATTTTGGTTCCACCCTTTTCTTACACAAAGAATTCAATCGTTTTCTACGTTGGATAAGGGGTGAGAGTGGAAACGAAACACAAAGAAAAATGGCGTCTTTGGTCAAATATGTTTTTGTAGTGGGAGATTTAATCGATGGTGTAGGAATTTACCCTTCACAAGAAGATGAATTAGAAGTAAAAGATATAACTGCCCAATATGATGGTTTTGCTAAACTAATTAGTCAAATTCCTTTAGATAAACAACTTATAATGTGTCCTGGCAATCACGACGTAGTACATTTAGCTGAACCCCAACCAGTTTTTTATAAAGAATTTGCCTCTGCTTTGTATAATTTGCCCAATGCTATTTTGGTAACTAATCCGGCCATGATCAATATAGGGAAAACAAAAACTTTTTCGGGTTTCGACGTACTTCTTTATCATGGATACAGTTTTGATTATTTTGTTGCTAACGTAGAGTCTATCCGTAACGGCGGAGGATATCATCGCGCAGATCTAATTATGAAATATCTATTAAAACGCCGACATTTAGCTCCCTCCTTTGCTTCCACTCCTTACTTACCATCATTTGCTGAAGATCCTCTTCTTATCAAGAAAATTCCCGATTTTTTTGTAACTGGACACATCCATTATTCTAAAGTTGCCAATTATAGGGGAATTACTATGATGAGCGGAAGCTGTTGGCAGGGGAAAACCTCATTCCAAGAAAAATTGGGACACGAACCGGAAGCAGCTAGGGTCCCTTTAGTTAATTTAAAAACTCGTGATGTTAAAGTGCTTAAGTTTATCGATCCGGACCAAAGTGAAGAAAAAAATAATGAAAATAAAGAAACCAAAGAAATCAAAAACAGAGAAAGTGAAGAATAACTAAAAATTAAATAGATTAGAATAAAAATGGTTGAAGCAAGCACAGAAATTCATCAGTACTTTAAAGATCTTAACGACGGAGTATTAGCTTGTTATGATTTGGCGGCTAAAGCCAGAAAAAAAGGATTGGATCCGGAAGAAACAGTACCCATCCCCTTAGCTAAGAACATGGCTGAGAGAGTAGTTGGTCTAATTTCGGTAGTTGCACCAATTATTACTAATACTACTATCACTTCTCGGATTTTAGAGTTAGAAAAAGAATATGGTACTTTGGATTGGAGGGTTGGATTTAAGATTGCTGAAGAAGTAGCCAAAGAAAGTTTTTGCAAATTTGAAACAAAATTGGAAGCGATGGAAGTGGGAATCAGGGTTGGTTTTGCGTATCTCACTTTAGGTATAGTATCTGCACCATTGGAAGGTTTTATCGGTTTAAAGATCAAAAAGAGAAAAGATGGCAAAGAATATTTTGCTTTACAATATGCTGGGCCGATAAGGGGAGCAGGAGGAACGGCGGCATCTACTTCTGTTCTTCTTTCTGATTATGTGAGAGTTAAGATGGGGTATTCCACTTACGACCCAGACGAAAATGAAATTAATCGTTATGTTATTGAAATTAGTGATTATCATGAGCGAGTTACCAATCTTCAATATCGCCCTTCAGAAGAAGAACTGCGTTTCATGATCTCTCACCTTCCTGTAGAAGTTGATGGTGATCCTACCGAAACCATAGAAGTTTCCAATTATAAAGATTTACCCAGAATAGAAAGCAATTTAATTAGGGGAGGAATGTGTTTAGTGTTAGCTGAAGGGCTTTCCCAAAAAGCTCCCAAACTTTGGAAACGTCTTTCTAAATGGGGAAAATCATTTGATTTAGAATGGGACTTTCTGGAAGACTTCATCAAACTGAAAGAAAAAATTCATGCAGCGCATTCTTCTAAATCAGGTTCCGACGTGGACGGGGGCAAGAAAACTGTCAAAGCTAACAATACTTTTATCATGGATTCGATTGCAGGAAGACCCATATTAACCCATCCTCTCGCTCCAGGAGGATTTAGGCTACGTTATGGGAGAAGCAGAGCATCGGGATTTTCTGCAACAGCTTTACATCCGGCAACTATGATAGTCTTAAATAAATTTATAGCTATAGGTACCCAACTCAAAGTAGAAAGGCCCGGTAAGGCCGCTTCTGTGACTGTTTGTGATAGTATAGAAGGCCCCATAGTTCGTCTTAAATCCGGCGATCTTTTACAATTCAAAACAGAAGAAGAAGCCAAAAAACTTGCTCACGAAGTGGATGAGATAGTATTCTTGGGAGACATTTTGTTTAATTATGGAGATTTTTCAGAAAATGGACAATTGCTGGTTCCTGCGGGATACTGCCCAGAGTGGTGGGCGCTAGAGTTAGAAGCGGCAGTAAAAAAATGGCGCGAAAAAGAAAGTTCCGAAAAAACAGAAAAATTGTGTGACAAAATAGAAATATCCGAAGAACGTTTGCAACAATTAATTCAAGAACCATTTACTTCTATTCCTACTTGGGAAGAAGCATCCCTTCTTGCCACTACTCTTAATTTTTCATTACATCCTAATTATTTGTTCTATTGGAAACTAGTATCGGGAAAAGATCTTTTTTCTCTAGTTTCTTGGTTAAAAGAAGGACGAGTAAAACGTGATGAGCAGGGTATAAGTAAAATTGTCCTTCCTTATTCTGATAAACAAGAATCATATATTAAAGGAAAAAAATGTTTAGATTTTATGGGATTACCTCACACCATAGTAAATAAAGAAAATGTAGTTTTAGCTCGAAATGAAGCTAACAGTTTAGCTTTTTCTTTTGGATTTAAAGATCAAGCTGGACTGGACAAATTAGAATTAGATATGGAAAAAATTTCTACTTTGAATGGATTAGAAACAATAAATCTCTTCAGTCCGGTAGAATCAAGAGATAAAGCGGGGACTTTCATTGGTGCGCGTATGGGCCGTCCCGAAAAAGCTAAAATGCGGCTTATGACCGGTTCCCCTCAAGTAATGTTTCCCGTGGGAGAGGAAGGGGATCGGTTGCGGAGTTTCCAATCTGCGCTACAAAGTGGAAAAGTTCAAAGTATTTTTCCCACTTTTTTCTGTGAAAAATGCCAGAAAGATATGATTTATCATTCCTGCGAAGAGTGTGGCCAATTATGCATAAAAAAATTTAATTGTCGTAATTGTGGAGAGTTAACTCAAGAAACTTGTCGTCACGGTCAAGGTTCCCCTTACAAATTAATAGATTTAGATATTAAATATTATTTTGAGAAAGCTAAATCACGTTTAAAAGAAAATGTCCATCCCGATTTAATCAAAGGAGTTAGAGGAACTTCTAATAAAGAACATTTAGTTGAACATTTAGCCAAAGGAATATTAAGAGCAAAACATAATATTTACGTTAATAAAGATGGTACTACCCGATATGATTGTACTGAATTACCTCTTACCCATTTCAAGCCAAAAGAAATAAAGACTTCCATAAAAAAATTACATGAACTTGGTTATAATAAAGATATTTATGGTAAAAAATTAGTTGTTGAAGACCAGTTGTTAGAAATAAAACCACAAGATTTAATCTTGCCGGGATTTGATTCATTGGACGAATCTGCCCCGCAAGTGCTTAAGCGCGTAGCTGCGTTTGTTGACGATTTGTTGGTTAATTTTTACGGGCTAGAACCTTACTATACCATAACTAAAGATGAAGATTTAGTCGGACATTTAGTCATTGGTTTAGCTCCACACATATCCGCGGGATTAATTGGAAGGATCATCGGATTTTCAGAGACACAGGGATTAATTACTCATCCCATGTATCATGCTGGCTTACGGAGGGATTGTGATGGTGATGAAGCTTGTGTCATGTTGTTGATGGATGCATTATTAAATTTCTCCCGACAATATCTACCCGAAAGAAGAGGAGCCAAAACCATGGATTCTCCTTTAGTATTAACTAACTCTTTATATCCTACCGAGGTAGATGATCAAGTGCACGGTATTGATGTGGTTTGGAAATATCCTTTAGAATTATATATGGCCGCCTTAGAAATGAAAGCCCCCTGGGAAGTAAAATATGGTCCAGAAAATAAAAAAATCACCCAATTAGGTGATAGATTGGGTACTCCATTACAATACGAACAATTTGGTTTTACTCATCACACCGATAATATTAACAAAGGGGTTCAATGTTCTGCTTATAAGATCCTGCCATCTATGGAAGAAAAATTGATGGGGCAGATGGAAATCGCCCGAAAAGTTCGCGCGGTTGATATGAATGATGTTGCCAAGTTGGTTTTACAAAAACATTTTATCCGTGACATTAAAGGTAATTTCAGAAAATTCTCCATGCAGCAATTTCGCTGTGTTAAATGCAATGAAAAATATCGTCGTCCACCATTAACTGGAAGATGCAAGTGTAATGGCAAATTGATATTTACCATTTCAGAAGGGTCGGTAGTTAAGTACTTGGGGGTATCATTGATGTTGTCAGAAAAATATGATTTTTCTCCTTATTTGAAACAGACTTTAAACATTTTGAAATTTAATATTGATCACTTATTTGGCAAGGAAAAAGAAAAACAGTCGGGGTTGGGAGATTTTATAGGGTAGGGTTCTGTCTTCTTTTATTCAGAAACAATCTCGGCGTGAGGTATCCCTTTTATCCACAAAATCTTATTGGCTTCGATATAATCCATTTCTACTGCTATAGCCACAGCAGCTTTCCCGGTGAGATGAATATGTCTGGCGGTTAAAAACAACTCTTTAACTTCCTCCTTATTTTTTTTCTCTCCTTGATAGAATTCTTTGGTCAAATCCAACTGGAATTTTCCTTCTTCAAATTTTTTACCCATAATCTCAGAATCAGTAACTACTAACAGCAATCCATGATGACTCTGTTTTTGAGCGACGGTAAAATTCATTTTATTATCAATTTAATTTTTAATTATTTGTTTTGAACTGCAATCTTATTAAATATTCTTAACCGGTTTCTTTGCCCCACAAGCTTGACATTTCAAATAAGTGATCTCTTTTTCTTCAGTTAATATGGTATCGGGTTTACCACATTCTGCACAATAAACAAATTCACTTG
>Ga0209542_10005137_pt1 | contig 26439 bp, 22 predicted proteins | sample RifCSPhighO2_01_FD_184028 | JGI IMG/M metagenome (GOLD analysis project Ga0209542, IMG submission 184028) | Soil microbial communities from Rifle, Colorado - Rifle CSP2_plank highO2_0.1 (SPAdes) (version 2) | ecosystem: Environmental > Terrestrial > Deep subsurface > Rock core/Sediment ...
CATAATATCGATTAAGATGATTGATTTTAAATAAGCCGAATAAAAAAGCTGGAGAATTAAATAAGCCAGTATAGCCAAAAAAAGAGGCGGCGAGATTACATAAGAAACAGGCAGGACAATTGCGATCAGAATTAAGGCCAGACCGACTACTAAATTAACCGGCAGTTCTCCGGCAGCGATCGGACGTTTTGATTTAAACGGGTGCAGTTTATCCCGTTCTATATCGAAGACATCGTTAAGAAGATAAATACTGGAAGAGGCGACACAAAAGAGAATGAACGCTTCAAAGGTCAGCCGGATAGATAAGGGATTGGTTAGTTGGCCTGAGAAAATAATTCCGGCAAACAAAGCGAAATTTTTCATCCATTGCCGGACACGCAAAGCTTTGGCCAGATTCCAGAAGAATGCGAAGGTGCTATATTGTTTCATTGTTCCGCCCGCGGGCTCGCTATATTGTTTCATTGTTGAATCTCAAATTGTTTTTTAACAATGTAACAATGAGCATAGCTCGCGTTTCACGCTGAAGCAAATCTATGAACCTCCCTCTTCTTTATTACTCAGTAAATGTAGTCCGAGTATTGCTCCGAAGACTACAACACCAGCGAGTATTATCGTAAAAATCTTTCCCTGGCTCTCTAAATTTGCAGCGAGCAAGCCCAGAATAGCACACGAGATTGCGTATAACAAGGAGATTTGGCTGTGGGAGAACCCGCGTTCCAAAAGCAGATGGTGCAGGTGTTTCTGGTCACCTTTAAGCGGTGATTTTTTCTCCATGATCCTCCGGAAAAAAGTATAGAAAAAATCTACGGCCGGGACCAAAAGCACAAGCAGGGCTATGGCCAGTTTGGCACTTGAGAAAATTGACAAAACGGCAATCATAAAGCCAAGAATAGTTGATCCGGAAAATCCGGGAAAAATTTTGGCCGGGTACCAGTTAAAGATTAAAAAACCCAAAGAGGCGCCGGCACAGATAAACGACAAAAGAGTGGGTAAAAGCTGATTTTGATCGCCCTGGTTAAGAAAATTTAAAGATACAAATCCGATAGTTAAAAATGCCACCAGGGTAATTGAAGGCATCTGGCCGTCAACGCCCTTGCTCCAGTTAACCATATTCATCATCCAGACAATCCAAAAAATAGCAAAAGCGTCCGCCAAAACATTAAATTCAAATATGCCGAGGTTAAACCGGACTGCGTTAAGCTGCAGGATGCCGCCTACCGGATTGGTAATATAATCAATCCCGATTCCGGAAATGACGGCAATTATTGCCGGCAGAAATTGTAATAAGAGCCTAACAACCGGATTAAACTCAATCAACGCATCGTCCAACAGGCCAACAACCAGCAATATTCCCAGAGCCAGAATTATCCCCAGATTAACCGGAGAAATTCCCGTAAAAAATAACATGGACAAAGTAATTCCTAAAAAAACCGGCAGGCCTCCGGCCCGGGGAATGATTTTGGTGTGAACATGGGCCGGATGAGGCCGTTTTTTTGGGTCATCAAGAAGCTTATATTTTTTAGCCAGGCTTATAGTCAAAGGGGTGGCGCAAAGAGTTATGGCAAAAGCTGTAAGAAAACCGGCCAGTAATTCTGTCATCTTAAATTAGCTCTTTCATACAAAGGTCAAAATAATCCTAAAAGCAGCCTCGCTTAAGAGTAAGCTGACTATTAAAGTGGCAATTGCGAGTATTCTTTTGATTAAAACCTGGGAAAAATGCAGATGCCAGCTGAGGATCAAATTAATAAGAATGGTCAGGCTGATAAGGGAAGGAAAGATAAGAAACTGGTTGACATGACCAAACTGCGAGTCTCCCCATGGCAACGAATAAAAAATAGGCAATTCCTTAGGCAGGTTGAAATAAAAAATTGCCCAGGCCGCAATCACACTTAACGATAATAATATAGAAGCACTTATCGGCCAAAAAACAAAAGTGTCCTGTTCCTGATAAAAACTGGAAAAGCCTTTTAAATATTTCATAAGTTTCTAATTGGCCTATTGGAATTCCAATGCCCTAATTTGTGATTTGTTTAGAAATTAGGTAATTCGAATTTCACTTACTTCGTGCTTTGTTAGTTACGCGGAACTCCAAATATCGGCCGAACATCAGCGAAGTTTGAGCATCAATGGCAGGGATGGTCGTGATGGTAATTAATACAACCGGGACCAGAAGATACTGCAAAAATGTCCAGCCCCGTTTGACTTTACCCCATTTTTTGGGCTTGGGGGGAGCGGTTTTTTCCTGGACATAGACGGTAACGAACAGCCCAATAAAAGCTGCAGTCAGGATATAGGAAGAAACGATAGGTAAGTTAACTGCTACGACAGATTCCGAGTAAGTTGGATTGATATAGGGGATAATCAGTCCGGCAAAAGTAACCAGCAGCGCCAGCGAACCCCACTTTAAATTGGCCCAAAGGACGAAGAGTAATTTATCGGTCTTATCCCAGAAATCGATATCGCTTCTTTTAAAATACTGCTTAAAAACAAAAGGGATATGTTCAACCCCGTAGGCCCAGCGTTTTAGCTGTTGGTATTGGTTCTGGAAGGTTTTAAAAAGCGAGATGTCTAAATTAGCATCGGCAGAGATTGGCAGATAATGGGGCAGGACTTTATAATCGCCGTTGAAGTGGAAATAAGCCTTCCAGTAAAATCCGGAATCGTCGTTAACCTTATCCGGCATCCAGCCGCCGATTTCCAGAAGCGGTTTTAAATTAATGGAAAGGGAAGAGAAATTCTGATATTTATCACTACCGACCATTTCGGCTAACTGCCAGAACGCAGTTCCGGCCGCAATCAGTCGCATCGGTGCCGGAGCCTGCCAGAAATTGTTGTAATAAAGAAATGAGCCGGTGTAAGTCCGTTTGTCCCTGACTGCCTCAGGCGTGGATAAATACTTATGCAAAGCTCCCGACAAAAACTCTTCATGGATGACAAAATCGGCATCAAGCGTAGTGACAAATACCTGCTCCGGCTTGATCTGCCTTTTTTCAAACTGGACAAGGGCATTTTTAATCATCCAGTTGCGGTTGGTGCCCGGACCTCTGACTTCTCCCGGCTGGATCTCGTGGGTAGTTGTAAAAACTCCGCCGATTTTTTTCTCAAACTTTTCCAGATATTTTTTGGTCAGCCTGATTTTTTCAGGATCATCCCAGGCCTCAAAGCCGACAGCAATAAAAATTTTGTCCTTCGGGTAGTTGGAGGCGGCGATAGCATCAAAAGCCGGAGCCAGGATTTCGACCGATTCTTTGTATGTAGGAAGAACGAGTAAGTGGTTATAATTCTCCCAATTCTCCGGGAAATCTTTTTTCAGGTTGGAGAGCCAGGGTTGGGACCTGGCCCATATCAGTTTGCGGTATCCGATGAAAATTAAAATAGCTACCCGCAATGCGCTGTAAAGCCAGTAGACATCCGCGGCTATAATCAAATAGGCAACCGCAAAAGGCAAAGTCAGGGAAAGCCAAAACGGAGAAGTTAACGCTGTCCAGGTCAGCGCCCCGGGGATAATTTCCAAAAGCCGGTCAATTAAAGTTTCATGCCTTCTATAAAGCTTCAGCTCAAATTCCTCCGAGATGATATAGCGCATAGATAAAAGATGGTGCAATGTCATGCCGACTCCGGCACCGATTAAGAATAACGCAGTTAAAAGGTCAATTGGTGGAAAAATAAATTTTTTGCCGAAAAAACCGACGACAAAGCCGAAAATAATGGTAAAAATCCCGATCAAGCTGGGAATCGGCCGGCCAAAAATTCTTTTAAAGGCCTCGCTCAAAAAGAAGAAGGAAAAAAATCCAAATAAAAAGCTTAAGATTATCCTCATAAGATTATAGTAACTATCATAGTATGAAATTAAGCAGTCTCAATCAATTGACAGTTTGCAAATTAAACAGCTTTTGGAAATTTTCAGTTGTTTGTTCTGCAACTTTTTCAAAAGGCTCATTTTTAATTTCTGCTATAGTTTGGGCAATCTCCATGACAGATGAGGGCTCGTTCCTTTGTCCCCGGATAGACTGAGGCGGGAGAAACGGGCAATCTGTTTCGAGGACTATTCTTTCAAGCGGAAGGATTCTAACCGCTTCTTTCAGGTAATCATTTTTAGGATAAGTTAAGTTGCCGGCAAATGAAATCAGAAAGTTGGAATTTTGGATTATGGAGTTGGTAGTGGGGAGTAAGCCGGAATAACAATGGTAGATTCCCTTCCAACCCTGTGTCATTTTAACCACCTTGTCCCAGCACTCGGTATTATTAAAATCCTTATTCCTGTCATCCCGGCAATGCACCAGTACGGGTAAGCTTAATTTTTTAGCCAGATCAATTTGAGCTTGGAAGAGTTTACGCTGCAATTGTTTTAATTGTTCTATTGTTAAATTGCTAGGATTATAATCTGGGTGCACTAAATAGTCTAAACCACATTCTCCAACGGCAATTACTTTATCGGGATTTTTCGAATAGATCTGTTCTAATACACTAATGTCTTTTTCAAGTTTATCGCTTATCACGTTTCCCTTGTCACTGTATTTACCGGCTTCATGGGGATGAATGCCGATACTGGAATAAAACTTCATCTGCGAATTATCGGTTTTGAGATCCGCGGCCATCCGGGATTTCTCAACATTAACACCAACGTTAACCGCTGTAGTAACTCCGGATTCAACTGCGCGTTTTATAACAGCTTCAAAATCCTCCCTATAAGAATCCCAGAATAAGTGAGAATGTGTATCAATTAAGCTTAAGCCGTTTGACGACTCAAGCGATGAAGATAAGCTTATAGCAATTGATTTAGACATAGATTTAAAGTATTATAAGGACCTGCTCCGAGCATCGCAATAAAAGATTGTAGCTCGCTCTCGCAGAACTTGTTAATTCTCTGCGAGAATTATACCGCAATGCAAAATTCATTATCGTTAAAGGACGCAATATTTTTCTTAGTAAGCCTGGCCATTGCTTGTGCGGTGGTTGTTTTTATTCTTAACGATTACACCAAAACAAGGGCAGCTGAAATTCAGGAACAAACTTTGTCGGCAAAACAGATGAATCCTGCAAAGAATTTTAGGTCCCTTGATAGTTACATTATATATAGTCCTCCTGAGGGATGGAGCAAACAGGACCAGGTTGACCATGAATCGGGAAATAATACCTGGCTTGCCTTGACTTCGCCTGATTTTGACTCGCCCGACTCATTGATAATCAATAGCGGTATAAAGATTTTTATTACCAGAAGTTATGACCTTAAAGCTCAGGATAGTCTGACTGACCGCTTGAACGCTCAGTACCCAACTTATGACTATAACATCAGGCCGATAAAAATTGGTGGAGAAAATGCGATGACTATGCATGAGGATTATCAAGGACACAACAGGTTCATTTATATTGCAAACGGTTCGCATCTTTGGCAAATAAGCATCGCTTCAAAAAATTTGGACAGTGAACAAGAATATGATCTGGAAATTAATAGCTTTTTAGATTCAATCCGGTTTAAAGATTAACTGCCGCTATTAAGTCTGGGGAAAAGGGAAGGCCTGCTTTTAACGCTACCTGAAAATTGTTTTAGAATCTTTTCTGAAGTCTCTGGCATAAATGGCTGTAAATTAAACGCTATATCTAAAATTAAACTGACCAGTTCGTCTAAAACTTCTTGAAGTTCGATTCCTTCCAATTTCCATGGCGCTGTTTCATTAACTCTTTGATCAGCTCTTTGAACGATCTTCCAGATCCAATTTAAAGCTTCGTTGAACTTAAATTCGCCTAGAAGTTTTTCAACTTCGGGGTCAAAATGATTAACTTTTTCTTTGGCCTCGAAACCGGAATTTTCGCAAAGTTTAGCAACGCGAGCGGTTAAATTTCCTAAACCGTTGGCAAGATGTGAATTATAAATCTGGTCCAAATTTTCAAACGAAAAATCTCCGTCTTCCCCAAAGGGAAATGCTGCCAATAAAACCACCCTCGTTCCGTCAACACCGTACTTACTAATCAAATCAGCCGGTTTAATGACATTGCCTAAAGTCTTGGACATCTTTTGTCCATTAATAGAGAAAAACCCGTGGGCAAAAACTTCTTTGGGAAGTTCTTCATTTATAGCCAAGAGCATTGCCGGCCAGATGACTGAATGGAACCAAAGAATATCTTTGCCCACTAAATGCAAATCAGCAGGCCAGATGCCATTTGGTTTTCCGTAAGTGTAATAATTGATTAACGCCTCAATCCAAACGTAAGAAGTATGCTTAGGGTCAAAAGGCAGGGGAATGCCCCATTCTAAATTTGCCCTGGAAATAGAGATATCTTCCAGTCCTTGTTTTAGTTTGCCTAAGATTTCATTTTTTCGGGTATGAGGGCCGACTTTAATTTTATTCTCTGAGATTAATTCTGTAAGCTGATCCCGATATTTGCTTAAATTAAAATAATAGTTTTCTTCTGAATGTTTAATAGGAGGCTTTAAATGGTCAGGACAAAGGCCCTCTTTTAAATCTTCTTCCTTCCAGAATTTTTCACAAGAAACACAATAAAGCCCTTCGTATAGACGTGGCTTAGCATCAATTGCCCCATTGTCATAAAGTTTCTGCAAAAAATCTTGGGCTGTTTTTAGATGATCCTCATCAGTTGTCCTAATGAATCTGGCGTAGTCTATATTCAATAAATCCCAGGATTTTTTATATTCCGCAGCAATTTTGTCAGCGTACTCCTTGGGCTCCTCATCGTGGGCTTTTGCAGCTTCTGCAATTTTCGCTCCGTGTTCATCAGTTCCTGTTAACAATCTAGCATCATATCCTTTTTGCTTCCAGAAGCGGGTAATCACATCTGCTGCCACAGTTGTATAAGTATGTCCAATATGAGGAACATCATTGACGTAATATATTGGTGTTGTAGCGAAATACTTGCTCATTTGATTCTCCTTAGCCGGTGCCGCCTTGGGGGCTCCTGTTTTTGTATGTGAAGTTTAGGGATTTTCGGTTCCCGTGTCAACCTAAAACGGGGCAATTTCATCTTGGGGAATATCCTCCAGGAGAAAACTGTCACCAAAATTGCCAGGGCTCCGGTCAGGTAATTAAGCTGCCTGACTGCGTAAAACGCCAAAAGCAGGACCAGTCCCAGGGCAAAAATAAAGCTGTGGGGAAAATATTTAACAAAGATATCTATTAATAATGTAGCTGCAAACAAAAGCGGCAGAAAAAAAACCAGAATTTGGAAAGTTGAAGCTTCGTTCCAGGATTTGGGCGGTTCGACATAAATGACCACTAGAGCCAGCAGTCCTAAGAATGCTAATGGAATAAGCAGCTTTTTAAAAATATTCACAAGGTATAATGTATTATATGGAAGAATCGGGTGAAAGCGAAGGAGCCAGGGCAGATCAGCTAAAAGAGAAAGGAAACGCTATCCCCGAAGGGCTGCAAAATTTGATTAATAATCTTTCTGAATATGGTTCCAGTGATGAATCAAAGAAACTCCTGGCTGAGGTTGCGGGCTATATCAAAGACAATTATTTAAGACTAATCGATATAGCATATACCTCAAATAAAGGAGACCGGGAAGTGTCGAGGTTAATTACAGGATTGACAGAGGGAGACCCGGGTGTAATTGCCCGGCTTTGTGATCTTAAGTATGCCTCAATTATGGCTAAAAATCAGGTTAAAAAAAATCCACCGGAAGAGGCACTTCAGGCATTGAATGCCCGGGCAGCTCTTGCCCATATCAATGCCAAATTGAGCCTGGTACCAAAAACTTTTATAAGAGCTTTTACAGAACCTAAGGTTTTACCGGCGAAACAATCTCCATCTAAAGCTTGAATTTTATTTCCAGCAAGTCTACTATAGAAAACTACCGAAAAAAACATGAATCCAACTTCAATTATCGTATGTCCTAAGTGTCAAAATAAAATCTCGATTGATGAAGCGTTATCCCATCAGCTGGCTGACTCTATAAAGAAAGAGTTTGAGTCAAAGCGGGAAATCGAGCGCGATGAGGAGCGCAAAAAGATGCAGGAATGGAGGGAGAAACTGGAAAAAGCCCAGGCAGAAAAAGAGGAGAACGTGATCAAAGATTTAAGATTAAAGATTAGGGAAGAAAACGAAGGTGAATTTAAAGAACTGCAGGGAGAATTAAAAAGGCAAAAAGAAGAGGCGCAAAAAGCCAAAGAAAATGAGCTATTCCTGAGGAAAAAAGCGAACGAGCTCGAAGAAAGATCAAAGAATATTGATTTGGAAATTGCCAGGAAGCTTGACGCTGAAAAAGAAAAAATCCGCGAACAGACTTCGGAACAATTTTTAAAAGAACACCAGCTTAAAGAAGCGGAATATAAAAAACAGTCGGAAGATATGAAGAAAAAAATTGAAGAGCTCCAGCAAAAAGCTAATTTAACCTCTCAACAACTTCAGGGAGAAGTTTTGGAACTCGAGCTGGAAGAATTTTTAAGGAAAGAATTCCCAATAGATGAAATCAGGGAAGTTGGAAAGGGAGTTAGGGGGGCTGATGTGATGCAAGTTGTCTTGGATCAAACCGGCCGGGAAGCGGGAATTATTATCTGGGAAAGCAAGCGGACCAAAAACTGGGAAGAAGAATGGATCGGTAAATTAAAAGAAGATATGCGGACCACTAAATCAGATGTTGCCATCTTAGTCACCTCGGTTTTGCCCAAAGGAATCAAATACTTTGGTTTTAGGGACGGCATTATCGTAACCAGTTTTGAATGCATACTCGGAGTTGCCTCCCAAGCCAGATTTGCATTAACCAAAGAGAACCAGCTTAAAAATTCGTTAGTGGGTAAGCAGGAGAAAAAAGAGATCGTCTGGCAGTATTTACAAAGTAATCAGTTCAGACAAAGAGTGGAGGCGATTATCGAGGCATTCGATGCTTTAAAGTCTGATTTGGATAAGGAAAAAAGAATGTATATGAATTTATGGGCGAAAAGGGAGAAACAAATTGAACAGGTCATTAATAATACTGTAGGCATGTATGGGGATATGCAAGGATTAATGGGTGCTTCTTTGCCACAAATCGCCTCGCTTGAAATCACAACAACTGAGACTCTAGAACAGTTTGATTCAAAACAGATTTATACTAAAGAAACGACTGTCGTCGCTGATAACCTCTCACATGGCGGGCTTGACAAAATTACTGACACCCAATCATAAGCTCCTCACTGCTTGTAGATTTTCTCCACGCTTGCTACTATGAATTAATACTGCCGGGTAGTTATTTTTTATATGATCTTGAAATCTTTTCTTCTTTCAATATCGTTCTTAATTGTTCCTCTTCTTGTGCATCTAAATATCACACAGGTTGACGCTCAGGATTCAACCTCACGGTCTCAAATATTAAATACTAGCGTCACTATCTCAAATACTAATAACTCTAAAATTGAGGGATCGATCAGCTTGGACAACGCTTCAAATAAAGGTTTTGACAACTACTCTCTGGTTGTGAAATTGCTCTCTCCCGGCAGAGCGGCGGCTTCCAGCAACACTGGTTTAACCAGAACCGGCCAAGGCCTAATTATTGACTTTGTAAAATTGGGACCGTTTTCTATTAAACCCGGACAAAAACAAGATCAAAATTTTGAGCTAAAATATCCGTCATCCGTCATCTCCGGTAATTATGTTTTAACTGCCGAGGTTATTGATCAAGACTCAAGTTCGCAATCGATTACTTCAGCCAATATTCCGCTTTCAGGCTCCGGAACATTTCTGAATATTGATCCTTCAAGCTGCAGAATCAATGCTGGCAGCGAGGTTTATGATTATTACGAAGGACCCAATATTAACCCCCAACAACCAGCTACCGCTTCGTGTATCATTAATAACCCAACCGATGAAAGGATAAGTGCAAAAGGGCAACTTGTTTACGCTGTTAATTCAGTTACTAAAAACCTTAATACTGCCAAAGAAACGGAGACTCAACAAGAGACTTTTGAACCAAATCAGAATAAAACTGTCAGTTTTCAGATCCCCGTTTCATTGGCACCTCAGGTCTACGAAGGGCTATTCTTTTTAACTGATGCCGCAGGAGAGAAGATATCGGTCAATATTCCATTCAGGTGGATCATTACAGGTCCCTCGGTAACGATTTATAACCTGGATTTGGATAAAACTTATTATCATAAAAATGAGACTGCCAAGCTATCGGTTGGAATTACCCCATCAGCAGATCTAAGCTGGAGAGGAGACTGGGCTCCTTTTACGCTGGGTCAGGGAACTGACTTAGTTGATATACGATTGGATTTGAAAATAACTGATAATGGGGGCCAAGTTTGTAGTCAAAAAAGTGAAAAATTACCTCCGACTACTGAAAATAACTCCTGGAGTAATCTTGTTTTTGAAATGCAGATGACCCGGGATTGTCCGGATCCGGTGGTTGAGGTGAATATAATTAGTGAGGGAACAAATCAGCCTTTAGGTCAGATGAAAATCGGAATCGCTTCTACTATGGAGGATATCGAATCGTCAAATCCGTTCCTTGCCAAATTCAGATTCCTTTGGGTTTGGTTCTTCATCGGCGCGTTGGCCATTATCGGCGTGATCGTTTATTTTGTAAAATTCAGAAAGAAACAAAATCCACCTGATAATCCACCCTTGGCACCTCCTAATGCTTCTTCAGTGCCGGTAGCGGTTTTAGTATTTCTATCTTTTTCACTGCTAGGCGGAACAGGTTATTTAATGGGAAGTACTGACATTGGGCTTTTGAAGAATTTGGGACTCGAGGTAGTTCGTGCACAGGAGGTTGTTAAACAACCGATTAATTCTTCTGACGCCAATACTAAAAATATTGCGATGCGGACTATATGGGGTGGGGTTTCGTCGTCGATTAATATTTGGGGTAATGCCCGAGACTTTAGTCAGAATAATACAGGAGGAGACAGCAGCATTTCAGTAGAACCGGGTTGTTCAAAGATTAACATTACTATCAAGGGGAGTGCCGGAAGTGATTATACCTGCTATAACTGGGCCCCGGGACTAACGGTTTTCCCTTTTATTGACGGCCAGCCTGTGAAACCTGAAAATCCGATCAGTGCGATTTTAAATGAAATTTGGAATCCTTCTCCGTATAACTTCACCAATAGTAATAACTTTAGTATTATGCAATTTGACGATAATGGTCAGAGGCAAGCCTCCTTTTCTATAACTCCAAACTTAAGCCAGAGCACAGGAAACCATACCCTGACGCTTCAGGTTGGTGTATCACATATTGTTAAACATGACCGGGTTGAGCTTTTCCAATCCTCTTTTTTCAATAATAATGATTGCGGAGGAGTACCCTGCTATATATTATTGTCCAGCACCTTTGCCTGTGGTGTTCCGGCATGTAATGTTGCCTGTCCATCAAACGAGTTCTGTTCTCAGGCTACAGACGGCTGCACATCCTGCATTGGGGGTACATGTCAAAAATGCGAAGAAAAACCTGCCGAAACCAGAACAGTTGCCTGCCCTCCTGGTCATACTGGCAGTATTACCGAAACCAGAACCTATGCCTGCCCCGCAGCAACCTGGAGTAGCTGGACTGTAACCAGTAATTCCTGCACACCTCCTCCGGCTTGCGGGGATTCGTGCATAAGTGATTCCTATTGCTTTGGTGCACCTGACGGTTGCACCTCATGTGTACCTAATGATGCCGGAACAGGTAGTGTTTGTGCCCGACCTCCGGTCTGTGGCTCCAGCTGTGTTAGAGATAGTCAGTGTATTGGTGATGCTGTTCGAGATGGCTGTACCGCTTGTGTGGGTGGCGTCTGTAAGATTCCACCTGCTTGTGGTACGGCTTGTACCACCAAGGCCCAGTGTTCGGGTGTTAAAGACGGTTGTTCAGAATGTCTGGAGGGGACTTGCACTAACTTTAGTGACAACATGTGTAAATGTGACGGTATGGTTGCCGATATAGTTTACCCAAGCACCAGTTTTAATTTCGAAGCTTTTGGCAAAGTTGCCGGCACTGATGCAAAAAAAGCCGAGATTGCCGATATTACATTCAGATTAACCCGGGATAACCAGGTGGTTGCCAAATCTAACCCGATTACACCGACGATAGTTGAAAACAATTCCGATAAAGTCAGGTTTAAAGCAGCCTGGAGTACAGCCCCGCCGGCAGTTGTCAGGGGCGCAACATATCGGGTTTTTGCTGATGTTCGGTGTAAACCGAAGAAAATTACGGCTTCAGCTGCCGAATTAGCTGATTCATCTCCGGTGTTTAACACACAAGCGAACCCAGAAGAAATTATAAAACCTTTTACCCCAAAGGGATTGGAATGGGTTGTTAAGACCGTAAGTAAATTGTTTAATGACGGAAAAGTTAGTCCGCTTGTCGGTGAAGTGCTTGCTCAGCTCGGAAGTCCTTCACCCTCTCCTTTGACCCAGTCCCAAAGTAATCTTCAGCTATCAAAACTCAACTTCGTCAAACTTTTAGATACCGATAATTGCCGGTTTGTTATGTTCAAATTTGACGAGACACTGTTTTAATTTGGTAATTGATTAGTGTATTCTTAGTTATAGCTAGAAATATCATGCCCAGACAACTTCCCCTATGAACAAAAAAATCATTATTACAGTTGTGGTAGTAATTTTTCTCTTGGCGGCAATAGGTGCAGGCGTTTACCTAGCCCTTAATCCGCAAACCTTTTTCTCCAGTGCCCAGCAAGCTGCCGATTCGGGAACCGGATCCCAGGGAGCAAGCTGTCCGGCACCGGCCACTCCGGCAACGGTTACTCTAAGCTATCCTTTATGCGAAGTAGGCCAGTCGGGGGAAACCTGCCAGTTTGATAAAGCCGGTTGCGTTTGGGATTCTGTTTCAGGCGCTTCGACATACAATGTTAAAGTAACTGAAGTTGAAACGGGAGCAGTTATTAAAACCGATTCAGTGGCAGGTACACAGACCTCATTTCCGGTTGTGCAGGGCAGAACTTATAATTGCCAGGTTTCGGCGGTAAGTAATTGCGGTACTGTTGGTGCCACAAATGAAGATAGCTTGCTTTGTCAAACCGATGCTTTTGTTTCTCCAACCCCGGTGCCAACATCCGTGCCTCCGGTAGCAACACCTCCCCCGGCCACTCCTGCTCCGACACCAACCCCGGTTGCCTGCGGTTTTATCGGTTGCAGCAGCAGCATTCCCTGTCAGACAGGATACATTTGTATTGAAGCTGCAGGAGGAAACTACTGTACCAAGACCGAGTATCAAAGTTATTGCGCCAGGAATCCCTCAGAGGCAACCTGCTGCCAGCCCCCGGCTCAGCCCCAACCAACTTTGCCTCCGGCCGGTGCGTTAGATCAGACAATGATTATTGGCGGAGCCGGGATAGGTTTGGTGATACTCGGAGCAGCGGCTCTACTCCTTCTTTAAATCCTTTTATCGGGCTATCCTTTGGTATAATCTTGTCCTCATGCAAACACTGTTTGATAAAGCTTACAGGGAGTTAAATGAATCTCAAAAAGATGCGGTCGATTCAATAGAAGGTCCCGTGCTGGTTGTTGCCGGACCGGGAACAGGCAAGACTCAGGTCCTGACTTTAAGAATTGCCAATATCCTGCTTAAGACTCAAGTTAATCCGGAAAATATCCTGGCTCTAACTTTTTCAGAGTCTGCTTCGTTTCAGATGCGCCAGAGGCTTCTGGAAATAATAGGCACTCCCGGGTACCGAGTTGAGATTTCAACATTTCATTCTTTTGCCAATTCAATCATTCAAAACTATCCTGAGGAGTTCGGTAATTTAATCTCGTCGCAGAGCATAAGTGAAGACGAGCAAATTGAATATCTTGAGAAAATAATTGAAAGTACCGATTTAAAAATTCTCAGGCCCTGGGGAGATACGTTTTTTTATGTTAAGGACATTTTGGCAGCCATAGGAGACCTGAAAAAAGAGGGAATCAGTCCGGAAAAGTTGTCGGAAGTATTAACAATTCAGCGGGAGGATTTTAAAAATATTCCCGATCTTTACCACGAAAAAGGGAGATATAAAGGGGAAATGAAAGGAAAATATGCGGATGAAATCAAAAATATGGATAAACTGGAAGAGTTTATAAAGGTGTATAAGGCATATTCGGGGACGCTTATTAAAAACAAAAAATATGATTTTAACGATATGCTTATTGAAACAATAAAAGTCTTAGAGCAGAAAAAAGAACTCCTGATTTTATTTCAGGAAAAGTACCAATATATTTTAGTGGACGAGCATCAGGATACCAACGCTTCGCAGAACAGGCTGGTTGAACTTTTAGCCTCATTTTACGAAACCCCGAATTTATTCGTGGTCGGCGACGAAAAGCAGGCCATTTACCGTTTCCAGGGAGCATCACTTGAGAACTTTCTGTATTTCCAGAAAAAGTATCCGGAGGCAAAGCTCATCAATTTGAACCTTAATTACAGGTCTCACCAGACAATTTTAGATGCCTCAGTTTCTTTTATCTCTAAAAATGTCAGTGCCAATATTCTGATCGAGGAAATTAAACTGGTTTCGGGGAAAAGCTTAAAGGGTGGAAAGATTAAAATAGCGGCTATAAATGATTATTTCGGCGAGTTCGAATTTATAGCTTCAAAAATTGAAGAATTGATGAAAAATGGAGCGGATCCGTCGGAGATAGCCGTTTTAGCCAGGCGCAATTTCGAACTTTCAGAACTGGCCGATTTTTTGAAACGCAAAAAAATTCCCTTCGTTATAGACGCCGACTTGGACATTTTATCCGATCTTTGGGTGAGAAGATTATTAATGCTGTTTGAAGCGGTTGGTGATTTCGGCAACGATGCCAAGCTGGTTAAGGCGCTGGGGATTGATGTTTTGGGTATTGATCCGTTTGAAGTTTTTAAATTAAACCGGCAGGCAAGGGATGAAAAGATTACTGTTTTTGAACTTTTAGAAAAAGCCGGAAAAGGCGAGCTTGATCCGAAAATAGTTAAATTTTATGAACTGTTTAAAGGCTGGGTAAGCCTTGGTAAAAATATCCAGTTTGACGATTTATTCATTAAAATTTTAAACGAGTCCGGGATTAGAGAGGGGTTTTTGGGACTGTCCGAAAGAAAGGAAATTCTAAGTAAATTTATCAGCTTATTTGAAATTGTTAAGGAAAAAATCTATCGAAATCCGGATTACTCTCTAGAAGATTTTCTTAATCAGATTGAATTGATAAAAAAGCATAATCTGTCTTTAAAAGCCAAGTCGGGCGTGATGCGTCAAAGCGGGGTCAGGCTTTTTACCGCCCATAAAGCAAAAGGGCTCGAATTTGAATATGTTTTTATTATCCAGTGTATCGCCGGAAGGTGGGGCTCCCTGCGCAAAAGAGGACAAAATATAAGAATTCCGTGGCAATTACTGGGTGACAAGGTTAAGACGCAGGTGGAATTTGATGCGATAGAGGATGAGCGGCGGTTGTTTTTTGTCGGACTGACCAGGGCAAAAAAAGATATCTTCTTAACCTACTCAAAGCTGTCCGGGGAACTAAAAGAACAATTGCCCAGCCAGTTTTTGGAAGAAATTGATCCGGATCTGGTGGAAACTTTGGATACGGAAGAATTCAATCGGAAGTTTCCCGAAAACAAGGATGTTTTATTTGATGAACCTGTGGGGACTCTCGATGAAGGAATCGAAAAGGAGTATTTAAGAAAACTATTTTTGGAGAAGGGGATGAATGTTTCCTCTCTCGATAATTTTCTGGAATGCCCCTGGAAATATTTTTTTGTCAGCCTTATTTCGATCCCCGCAGTCAGAAGTAAATATCAGCTTTTCGGTACGGCCGTGCATTCGAGTTTGGAAAGTTTAATTAAAAAAAGAAAGAGCGAGAAGAATCCTAAGGAATACCTAATTAAAAGTCTGGAGTGGAATTTATCTCAACAGGGGCTGACGGAGAAAGACTATAAAGAGTATTTAGAGAAAGGGAAAAATGCACTGAACGGATTTTATGACCAAATTTTTGTTAACTTCCCCGATACAATTCAATCTGAATTAAACATCAGAGGAGTAAAAATTTCAGACAAATTAACCTTAAACGGACGCATTGACATGCTGGAGGAGAATAACGGTTCCTTTAAAGTTCACGACTTTAAAACGGGACGGCCTAAGCCGCGCAGAGACATAGACGGATCAAAGCCCGAAAGGAATTATTTCAGGCAACTGGTCTTCTATAAAATACTTTTGGATAACTACAAAAGCGGTTTGATGAAATCATCTAAAGGGGTAATAGATTTTGTAGAACCGGCTGATAAAAATAAGTATCGGAGTGAAGAATTTGATTTGAAGGAGGAGGATGTTGTGGAGCTGTTAAATACCTTGGAATCGGTTACCGGTCAAATTTATGACTTTACTTTTTGGAATGAATTCTGCGGAAAAAAGAATTGCGAATGGTGTGAACTGCGCAAAATGATGAACTAAGAGGGAGTCTGGCTTTTTAGATACTCAAGTAATCCATTATGCAAACTTTGTCTCCCGTCCCAAATTTGAATATTTAATCCTTTTGGAAACTCCTTTGGGTTTTCATCTTTTCTGAAGTCAATCGATCGGACTTTGGGATTTACTGCCAGGCTCATATGACGATCAGTTCCGCCGTTTATTTCTGAATATTTATCTCCCCAAATTTCCAAAGACTCCGGATCCGAGAGATTTTCTTTTTTTAAACCGAGCGTTTCTAGAACTCTATCACTTTCTAGAACAAACTTAACTGCATGTTCTTTTGAAACCCCGCCAACCGGCATATCTAACGCAAAAACCCCTCCCAGTCTAATTCCAATCGGTAGATTAGCCTCTCTAAGTAGCTGCTCAGCTCTTTCCAACACCGGAATTCTTAAATCATAACTATTCTTTTGAACTCCGGAATCAATGATGTTAATTTCTTTTGCTTGTTCCGGGGTTAAGTCGTAACCGTTAACAAATTCCAAAGTAATTTGAGGGCCGCGATCGGCAAGCATAATTGATAACGGATCATTGCCAGCCCGCTGCTTGAATTCTTCAACAGGCATTGTTGGGAAAGTTTTGAGGTTAAATTCCCGGATCAGTTGTTGAACTAAACTTCGCCACTTAAGCTTTTGATCAGTATTCATTTTTTCTTCGTAAACGCTATAAAAGGGTTTTTCTCTAAGGTTACCTCCTTTATCAAATCCCCAGACTTCAGCTCCGGTACAGTGGGCGATTAAAACCCTGACCCTATTTACAGGTTTTAATTTATTTGTAACCCGGTCTTGAATACTTTGTAGCCCGCCCCCGCTGATAAAAAAAACGGCAATACCTTCAGATAGGACTTTGTCCAGTTCGTTAATAATTTCCGGATCGGCCGGCATATAAACATCCGCAACAGTCTCGTCAATGTCGGAAAGTATTAATTTAATATTATCGTTCCAATGCATATCTACTAAGCTAACTATAGCAAATCTTAGAGGTTGACAAACGAGTTATATCTTGCTAATTTAGAGTTAATGGGTTCAATAACGGAAGATTTAAAAAACGCTTTGTCCTCGATAGTTTCCGGAGCCGGAGATGTTTTTTCTACAACCCGCGATGTAACTAAAAATGCGGTCATTACAACCGTGCAGGCGGGAGGCGACGTAGCTGCGACAGCAGTATCGGCGATCGGTAATGTGGTTTCCGAGGGAATAGGTGCGGCGTCAGGTGCAGGAGTTTCGGTTGAAGAAGCAACGACCGGTTTGGTAACGGGTGCAATTGAAGGGGCAAAAGAGGCAGGGGTCAGTTTGGAAGGCGCGGTTGAAGAAGCGGCACACGGCGCGGTTCAGGGCGTTTCCCATATCGGCGGGGATGTTGGAGCAGCAGCAGTATCAGCTGTTTCAGGTGCTATTAAAGCTGCAGGAGATATTGGTAGTGATTCTGGAACTTTGGCCAAAGAAGCGGTAATCGGAACTCTAAAAGCCGGTGATGAGATCGGTAGTGAAGCAGGAGGGTTGGTCCGTAAAGCTTTGTTAAACGCTGCAGCTTTGCCGCATGATGTAATTGATGCTCTTATTACCGGTAAAACCGATTAGTCCTCCTTGATTCTTTTTGAATTTCCTTTAAAATTGCTTCATGGTTTCTGGTGTGCGCCTGAAAAATTTGCAGTTGGAAATACAACCCCAAAAAGTTGACGCAGTTTTAATTTCCAGAGTTGCCAATATTACTTATCTGACTGGTTACTCCGGTTTTTCTACAGAAGAACGGGAAGCCTTTCTTTTAATAACTCCACAACAACAGCTTATTTTTACCGATGGCAGATATTCAGAAGCTGTTAAAAAATTACTCCCTGACTTTCGGTTAGTAGAAATTGGCGGGGGCAAAAAATTTAAAGATTTACTTAAAGAAGAGACTGGGAACTTGAAGATTACAAAATTAGGAATAGAAGAGGATGATTTAAAAGTTTCGGAGTTTAAACAAATTAAAAAAGTTATCAGATTTTTAAAAGATTTTAAATTTCATCAGCAGCGCAGTCTGAAAACTGATGCAGAAGTCAGTCTAATTGAAAAAGCCTGCGAAATCGGTGATTTAGCTTTTAAGTTTATACTGACCAAAATTAAAGCCGGGATTTCTGAAAAAGAGTTGGCTTATTACCTAGAAAATTTTATTAGAGTGCAGGGATTTGAGTCTTCTTTTAAGACGATCATAGCTTTTGGAGAAAATTCCGCTGTTCCTCACCATCAAACTGGAGAAGCTAGATTAAAATCTGGCGATTTTGTACTCATGGACTTTGGAGTCAGGTTTAAAAATTATTGTTCGGATATGACCAGGACAGTAGTTTTTGGCAGGGCTTCCCAGAAACAAAAAAAAATTTATCAAACAGTTAAGGAATCACAGGAAAAAGCTGCGGAATTTTTGAAAAAGAAAATACAACATCCCGCCCCAGGAGTGGGAGTTTTGGCAAAAGATGTTGACCGGACTGCAAGGCAATATATTTTAGGGCAGGGATTTCCGTCAATTCCTCACTCCTTGGGCCATGGTATCGGCATTGAAGTCCACGAACATCCTTATTTGTCACCAAACAGTCAAGAGACTTTAAAAGAAGGAATGGTTTTTTCGATTGAGCCGGGAATTTATATCCCCGGATTCGGCGGGGGAAGGATTGAGGATTTATATGTATTGGAGTCAAATGGAATTAGGCAGTTAACGGATAGCCCTAAAGAATTTATTGAGATATAATCTGACTATGGACGACCCGGCACTTCAGGAATTCTTAAAGACAGTCGATAAATCTAAATTCAGTCACGAGCCTTATGTAAAAAGAGTGGACAAACCGTGGGGTTATGAGCTCATTTACACCCGGGAAGAGTTACCTTATACAGGCAAGGTTATGCATATCAATGCCGGAAAAAGACAGAGCCTGCAAATTCATGATAAAAAACAGGAAACTTATTTATTGTATTCGGGAAGAGGAGGAGTAATTATTGAAAATGCGAGCGGTGAAATGGAGAATGTTGAATTTGAGTCTAACAAAGGATATACCTGTGCCATTGGACAAAAACACCGTCTCTTTGCTATTACCGACTGTGATATTTTAGAGTTCTCAACGCCCGAACTGGGAAATACTTATCGGTTGGAAGATGATTATGCCCGACCGACAGAAACGGATGAAATGCGCAAAGACCCTAACCGGGGATGGAAGAGTTAAACCCGGTAAAGCTGAAAGTCTCCACCCAGTCTGTAATCTGAATGTTTTTCACCCATTTTCTTAAAGGGTTTCCAGTTTTTGAAATGATAAGTTTGAGTAATTACTATAGCTCCTTTATTCAATTCTTTTCTTAATTTATGTTCCAGACGCTCGACAGCCGGCTTCAAAAGGTAGACGTAGACAATATCGGCCGGGTAGTAGTTTCTGTCAAAAATATTACCGTGGCAAAAGTGTGTTTGTTTATTGGTCCCGGCCAGCCGCGACTTATAGCGTGAATACCAAACCCTCAGCCAAGACTGCTCGATTCCGTTGGCCTTTGCCCCCAAAAGGGCTGCTTCAATAACTACCCTGCCGTCGCCCGAGCCAAGCTCGTAAAATACCTTGCTTTTTTTTACTCCGGCGGCCTTTAGGACTTTGGAAATCAGGTCTAATTTAGTGGGAACATAGGGGGCGTCCGAGCCTGCAAACCAGGATAGTGCCAATGTGCAACCTGCGAGCAAGCCTAAAGACAAGATGAGTATATTATCCATTAAATTATCGGCCCAGTGCTTTAAGGAGTAGTACTTTTAATTTTGTAAATTTATCCACAGAATTGAAAGCATAGTATAAAACCGGGTTTTCCACAAGATCAAAGCTACTCAAATATTCGGCCAATCTGCCCCCATAGCCTTGTTTAAATTTGTGAAAACCGAACCAGGAATCCTTTGGGTCAGCATCAGGCCCTAGTGCTCCCCACATGTCAAATTTTTTTAAACCCAATTTTTTACCCAGTTTTATTGCCTCCCAGGCAACCAGGTTCGAGGCCATAGTATCGCGGTGCAGACGGGATGACCCTCCATAGGGGTAATAAAGTGTATCTTTAAAAATAAGCAGCATCCAGGCGACTAAGGGCTTACCCTCAAATGAGGCCAGAACAAATTGAACCTGGCCGGTTTCGGCAAAAGTTTCCCAGACTTTGGTGTGGTAAATCTCATTATGTCCGAAATAATTTTGCCGCCGGGTTGTTTGAAAATAAAGCTTTAAGTAGGCTTGCAATCCTTCGGCGTCATTGCGGATATCGATCTTAACGCCCCTTTTTTGAGCAACCCGGATGTTATAGCGGGTTTTTTGATGCATATTTTTAAGCAATTCTTCTTCAGAAGCCGCAAGATCGAGTATAAAGTTGTATTTAGTAAAGAGCGGTTTAAGGGATTTTTTAAAATGGCTGTCAATTTTTCCGGTTGTTCCTGCTTCGATATCAGGCTCGGTTTTAATAAAGGCGCAATTATTATCACAGCTGATTTTTTTTAAGGCTTTGGCCAGCTCAGAATCCGGAAAAGGCCCTTTCGGCAGATATCCAACGCTTTTCTTTAAAAGCGGAATTCTATGGAAGCTTATTTGAAATGCCTTGACCATTTTATTGTTGTCAAATAAGCCATAACGTAATAAAGGAATGCCGAGAGATTTTCTAAACTGCCCCCATCGCCACGACTGGATAACATGGGTAACTAAATGGTCATATTCCGCCTGATGACTTTCGTCAAGAATCTTAAGGTCCATAATATCTCATTATACTGAAAGATTGTTTCATTGCTACATTGTCAGATTGCTGAAATGCCACAATAAAACAACGGGCAAAGCTCCTCTTAGAGTAAGCGAAGCCACAAGGTAAGTGTTTCGAACGGTGACAGTAGAACAATCAATCTCATAGTAGAAATTATTTGCAAGTTATGGTAGAATCGCTTGGTGGAACAACAACAACGCAGTTTAGTTTTTACCGCCGCAGTCGGACTAATAATTTTAGCCATTATCGTCGGTTCGGTTTATTATCTGGTTAAATTTATTCAAACCAGGGTCTCTTCCTCCAGGCAATCACCTCAGGCATCCGTTGAAACAATTGCTGAAGTTTCGCCTGCCGGTACTGTGGGTAATCAGGAACGGCAAATTATCCCTGATCCTTCTGTGACCCAACCGGTGCAACAGCGTTCAGCGCAAGCCTCTCCCAACCAAGCATCTCAAACCGGAGAATCCAAGGGTGGGGTGGTAGTTTCCGGGGAATGGAAGATTCTTGATGCAGCTAATTTTAAACTAAGTTATCCCAAGAATTGGGGACTTTTAACTTGTTCTAATTCAAAAAGCCTGGAATTTGATCCTAAAAATAGTGCTGACTCAAAAACTGTCTGCAATTATTCAGTCAAGCCCATTACGGTTTTAGTTGAGGATGTATCGGGATGTGTGGGGGAAGTTGTTAATATCGGTAATGTTGCTGTTACAAAATCTAAAAAAAGCGATGGCGGTTATTCAAAATATCAATGGTGCACGAAGACTACCCCGCTTTTGAACATTACCCACCGTGTTTCTACCGGAAATGACCCGGCTTCGTCTAAGGAAGATTACTCAAAACAGATTGAAGAAATGATAGGTAAGTTAACTTTCTCCCGCTAATTTAAATATTCTTTGACACTTGTCACTTGTCGCGATAATATTAAAATATGCAACGGGGATCTGCCCTTCCTTTATTATTAGTCGCACTGTTCTTGCTTGGTGCGGGTTTGGCCGGATTCTTCTTAGCTAACAGTAACCAGCCTAAGGTTCCCGAATCGGATCAGATTAAAGTAAACGAAATAAGCCCACCGGCCAGTCCCAAAGCAGCGAACAGTTCAGATGATTTACTGGGCCTAAGTTTTGAAATTCCATCAGGTTACAAAATGATAAAAGAAACTGAAGAAGAATATTTCAAACGTGCCAATGGACAAATCCGGAAAAACTTTAATTACTATGTCCTTTATAACCCCGCTGAGTTTGTAGAAGCGTTTTATGTATTGGCCGGTTCCGAAAACAATCCCGATAAAGCAATTCTGACAGTTTGGGTTTTTCAAAATCCCGAAGATTTGGATCCGGAAAAGTTTTACGGTAAGTATTGGTATTATCCATTTGTCTGGGGTGAATTCAGTTCAGCCAAAAATAAAATTGCCCCGGTCGATCTCGAGCTGGTCGGCGGCAAAGAAAGTAAATTCGGAGTAGTTGATTACCGGGATAATAAGCCCAAATTTTCATATCTGCCTTTAAGGGATAAGAAACTGATGATGCAAATCCAATACCCTGATGATAATCCGGTAGCTGAAGATATTCTCCGGTCATTTAAATTTGAGTAACAATTATTAATCCGTTACAATTTGAGCATGCGTCATTATCAAAGAGGTATTGCCACTTCAGTAATTTTGATTATTTTCTTGTTAGCCGGTGTTGCCATAGCTTCAGGCTATTTTGTATTTTCCCAAAAACAGCAAAAATCTAAACAAATTAATTCCTTTGAAGACTGCGCCAAATACTATCCGGTTATGGAATCTTATCCTGAGCAGTGTAATACTCCTGACGGCAGGCATTTCGTACAGGAGCTTTCCGAGGAAGAAAAGAAAAAGTTAATGCCTCCTAAAGAATCTTCCTCCAGTTCAAAACCAGATGAAACTCCAAACTGGAAAAATTACAGAAATGACGAATATGGTTTTGAATTGAAGTATCCCGAAAACTATCAGAGCATAGCTTTGCAATCAACCGGACAAGAGAAAAAGACTGAAGTTGCAAGTTTTGCTATCGCCCAAACAAATTTTTTAACTGTGAATGTATTTAAAGATGAGTTTAAAGGTTATAAGCTTGTAGATCAACCTGGAGGAGATAGCTACAGATTTGAAGTCTTAAATAAAAAGTGGGTAATAGATAAAAGTAGAGAGGGGGCAGAGTATGTGCCTAAAAAAATGGACTCCGTACTCGAAATATATACTTACAGTACAGGTGATGGTCCTTGCAGATCAAATTTTTTGATTATTCCACACACAACTTACTCATATGTTGTTGAGATAGTTAGTGTTACTTGCGCTATTGAAGTAGCTGGAGAATTCAAAGAAAACCCCGAGAAACTTGATCAACGGTTGTTATTGGAAAGTTTTAAATTCTTAAAGTAAGTATATATCTATATATTGCGCCTTCCAACCTGCAGTCCTTGCATCATCAAATCCTAAATCAATAATATTGCCGCGAATGGCACCACCGGTGTCTCCGGCAACTGCTTTGCCATATCCCGGTATGTAAACTTGTGAGCGCATTTTAATGACTTTTGGGTCCACTGCAATAACTCCTTTTCCGGCGCGCATACCGATGGCTGTCCAGTCATTGCAGCCCGGGCATCTTGAATCATAATGAGTGGCATAAACCCGCATTTTTTTCCAGTATTTAATTTCCCCTTCCGGGGTCTGCAAAGTTTTCCAGACAATTTTTGTGCCTCTGGAGATAATTTTATTTTTCGGGTCTTCGGTTTTAACATTAACTACATCCCGATCAAACTCCTTGCCATTGTAATAAGTAATCTTGGTGGTGGTGACTTTTTTGCCAGCCTGACCTTCCTGGGTAACTGTTTCAATTCCAGCCTCAGTTTCCGGGTCGTCTTTATATTCGGTTTCAAATTTTATCTCTGCCGAAGTGGTGGCAAATTTTTCCTCAAACCGAGTCTCGGTTTTAACAGGTTGGGAAGTACCCAGGACTTCAGGTTTCTGAACGTCTATAGAGTCGGCTGAGGCAGAGGTAGAGAGATTGAAAGAGAGTAGACCGGCGATAGCTGCGCTAAATAGGTTATCCATCTAGATTGGGAAAAAGATTAGCGGATTTTTAAAAGAAAAGCAAATTATTTAACTGTTTAACCAGTCATCGTCGTCTTTCAGATCTGATAAATAATTTGATTCCCAATCAGAACGGTCTGCAGACTTATCCTGGTCTTGATATTGAAGTTTTTGTTCCAACAAGGATTCAGGGATATTTGCCAGGAACCTGGAGGGCAAGTTATTGGAGCGGGTGCCGAAATAAAGCCTGGAACGGGCATAAGATAAGAATAACTTATGACGGGCCCGGGTGATTCCAACATAGGCCAGCCGGCGCTCTTCTTCCATCTGAGTCGGATCAAGTATTGATCTTGAATGCGGGAACAGACCTTCCTCAAGCCCGACTAAAAAGACGACATCAAACTCAAGGCCCTTAGCCGCATGTATCGTCATCAGAGTCACCGCGTCTTTTTCCCTTGATTCTTGACCCTTGATTCTGGATTCATTATCCACTGGCATCTGTTTGTCCTGAATTAGCGCTACATTTTCCAAAAACTGAACCAGATTGGGGAAGAGCTCGGCCACCGAGCGCAATTCTTTAACATTCTCAATTCTTAACTTGCCCATTTCCGTTCCGTCTTCAAGATAATCAAAATATTCGGTTACTCTTAAAATCTGATCAAGAATATCTAAGGTATTTTGTTCGGGGTCCTGTCTCGACTCACCCCCATTCGATGTCCTCGCTTCGCTGCGGGCACTCAATGGGGGTCCCCCAGTCGCGCCACCCCTCACAAAAGTTGTTACCAGTTCATAAAACTTTTTTGCCCGGGTTTTGCCGATTTTTTCAATCCTCTTAGCTGAAACAGAATCCTTCGGATTGGCGACTAACCGAAGGTAGGCGAGAACGTCTTTAATTTCTTTTCTCTCATAGAACTGGACGCCGCCGACTAAACGATAGGGTATTCCGGCTTTCAAAAAAGTTTCCTCAAACGAGCGGGATTGGGCATTAGTACGGTATAAAATAGCAAAAGAGTTCAGAGTTAGTTGGTTCTCCGTTAGTTCGCTGTCTGCTTCCCGATGATTTGTTTTGTCACTGCTATGAACCATGAACGATGAACTACGAACGATTTCGTCAATAATAAACCTGGCTTCATCAACTTCAGACCGGGCTTCATAAAGGGTAATCTTTTCACCTTTTAAATTTTCGGTCCAAAGTTTTAAAACCGGATGGGATTTATTATGTGAAATGACTTGGGTGGCGGCATCCAAAATATTTTGGGTGGAACGGTAATTTTGCTCGAGGTTGAACACTTTGGCCTCCGCGTAATCCTTTTTAAAGTTGACGATATTTCGATAGTCTGCCCCCCTGAAACTATAGATTGACTGGCTCGCATCCCCAACTACGCACAAATTTCTGTATCTTGAGGCTAACATTTTAACAATCTGGTATTGGGCGAAATTGGTGTCCTGGTACTCGTCAACCAAAATATATTTAAAGAACTGCTGATACTTGGACAATGTTTCCGGGTCGGATTGGAAGAGTTTTATTGCCAGATTTAGTAAGTCATCAAAATCAACTGCCTGGTTGCGGCGTAGGATTTTTTGGTATTCGAGATAAACTTTGGCAACGGTTTCCTGGAAAAATCCCCGGGCATAATTCGGATATTCCAAATCGGAAATTAAGTTATTCTTGGCTTCGGAGATTACTTTTCTGACGGCATACGGGCTGATTTTTTTGTTTCCCGATAACCCTAGAACTGCCAGCGATTCTTTTACCGCATCCAAAGCATCAGCCTCGTCATAAATGGAAAATCCCGGTTCTAACCCTATTCTGCCGCCGTCCCGCCGTAAAATCCGCGCGCAAATGGAATGAAAAGTACCCATGACCGGCTGATGGCTGATGGCTGATGGCTGAGAGCTAAGAAGTTTTAAGATCCGCTCTTTCATCTCTTGGGCTGCTTTATTGGTGAAAGTCAGGGTCAGAATTTGCTGGGGCTGGGCAATTTTTTGCTCAATTAGATATGCGACTTTATATGTCAGCACCCGGGTTTTGCCCGATCCCGCCCCGGCTAAGATTAAAACCGGACCTGAGGTTTGTTTGACTGCTTGCTGCTGGATGGGGTTGAGATCGAGAAGCAGTTTAGAAGACATGGAAGATAGTTTAGCATACTTAAAAATGCTTTCTTTGGTGAAACTACCGGTATGTAAAGTTAAATATCCGGCACTAACCCTTTAACAAACTGGTCGGGAGTTTTCATTTCTAAGCTCATATGTGGTCTCTTGTTGTGATAATACACTAAATATTCTGTCAGTTCTTTCTCCAG
>Ga0209542_10005140_pt1 | contig 26436 bp, 32 predicted proteins | sample RifCSPhighO2_01_FD_184028 | JGI IMG/M metagenome (GOLD analysis project Ga0209542, IMG submission 184028) | Soil microbial communities from Rifle, Colorado - Rifle CSP2_plank highO2_0.1 (SPAdes) (version 2) | ecosystem: Environmental > Terrestrial > Deep subsurface > Rock core/Sediment ...
TCTAGCAACGTAACGCACCGCAGCCTCGGCTACAACGTCTTTGCCAACAAAAAACTGTCGCTGGCGATACTGGTCGACCAGGGCTCGGCCTCGGCTTCGGAGATTTTGGCTGGCGCGCTCTCGCAGAACGGCGTCGGGAAGCTCATCGGGACGCGCACCTTCGGCAAGGGCTCGGTACAACAGCTCATGGAGCTGGGCGGCGGCGCGGAACTTAAGATAACCATCGCGCGCTGGCTTACTCCCAACGGCACGTCAATATCCGACGGCGGTCTCCAGCCGGACATCAAGGTTGAGCGCACGGCGGAGCAATTTAAAGCAGGAGCGGATCCGCAAAAAGACGCCGCAACTGTGTGGTTTGCCACACAATAAAATAGTATGAAAGTGATTTTGCTCAAAGATGTGCGCGGTGTGGGGTTGCACGGCGAGATTAAAAATGTCGCCGATGGCTATGCAATAAACGGCCTCTTCCCCAAAAAACTCGCCGAAGCCGCTACCGCCGAAAAGATTGCCGAGGTAGAGGCTAAGCGCGCCGCACACGAAGCTGAAATGCAAAAAGAAGCCGAGCAGCTCGACAACAAGGTCGCTGCTCTGCGCGGAAAGACAATCACTATTTCATCGCGCGCCACCGAAAAGAACGGGCTCTTTAAGGCCGTACACGAAAAGGACGTTGCAAAGGCAATCCTCGGCGAGCACGCGCTCGCGATACCGGAGGATGCCATTACTTTTCCTGAACCAATAAAAACAGTAGGGGAGCACCTGGTGCTACTAAAGAGCAAAAACCAAAAAGCCGAACTCGGCGTGGTAGTGGTCGCAACACCAAACTGATGTTGTAATTTAGTAGGTCTGACCTACTTAACCAAAACGTTGACCTGCGAGTGGACTTTGGTCCTGCCGGTAAAGCTTATCCTGCGCACATTGCGGAAATTGACTATGCCGGTTTTGAGGGCAAAAAGGGTGTGGTCCTTGCCCGTTCCGACGTTGCGGCCGGGGACCATTTTGAACCCGCGCTGGCGCACGATAATAGCGCCCTCTTTGGCGACTTCGCCCGCAAAGAGCTTAACGCCAAGGTATTTGGCGTTTGAATCGGTTAGGTTTTTAGCTGTTCCGCCAGCTTTCTTACTTGCCATATATAATACTTAGGTGCCCAAAATAGTAACAAATAGAGAGTTTTTAAGCAAGATAGAGCCATATATTCTGCCCGTCATATTGGTTTTAATCGGTCTTACGGCCTTCGGTCTCGGCAGGCTCTCGACCGCGGGGGAGCAGGGTCCGCGGCTCATAATTAATAACGCGCCCGCGGTTACGCAAACCGCCGCGGTTGCGGTTAGTCAAAATTCAGGCAAGTACGTTGCCTCCAAGTCAGGCACCAAATATTATTTGCCGTCTTGCTCCGGCGTTTCAAAAATCAAGGAAGAAAACAGAGTCTGGTTTGTGTCGGTGGCGCAGGCGCAGGCGGCGGGCTATACTGCAGCAGCTAACTGCCCCGGACTATAAAACACTATAACTATGCTTAAACAAACAAAACGCGCCATTGTGCTTTTCGTCGGAGTCCTCTTTGTACTCTTTGGCATCCTTGGGCTGTTTTTGCCATTCTTGCAGGGCATTCTCTTTTTGATAATCGGGGCGCTCCTGCTCTCCGCCTATTCGCCAACACTGCGCGAGTGGATGCAAACGCATACGCGCAAATATCCGAAGGTGCATTACTGGGTCTTGCGCGCCGAAGCTTGGGTAGAGCGTATACTAGGTAAACCAGAATGATTGCTGTTGATGTAGAAGCAAGCGGGATAGGGCCGGACACGCACTCTATTGTAAGCGTGGGCGCTGTCGACATGGACAATCCCGCCCGCCAGCTGTACGAGGAGTGCCGTGTGTGGGAGGGTGCCCATATCAACGACGAGGCGCTTGCGGTAAATGGTTTTACCAAAGAGCAGATTACCGACCCGACAAAACAGAGCGAGACCGAGTTGGTCCACAAATTTGCGGCCTGGGCAGAAATGTCAGCCGACCGCACTCTGGCCGGACAGAGTATATCCTTTGACCGTGATATTTTGCAGGCGGCCGCTGTGCGTGCCAAACATACTGCTTGGCCGTTTGCGCACCGCACCATCGACAGCCACAGCCTCGCGTGGATGCACATGGTCAAGAGGGGACTCACTCCCCCTATCGACCCCGAGCATAAGCGTTCGGCGCTCAACCTCGACGCTATTTTGAATTATTGCGGTATCCCCGAGGAGCCGACTCCGCACAACGCGCTTACCGGAGCAAAGTGCCATGCCGAGGTCATCTCCCGTCTTCTGTACGATAAAAAACTCCTCCCGGAGTTTGAGCAGTACGCCATTCCGTGGCTTAAATCCTAAGTCGGGCCGCCGGGAATCGAACCCGGCCTACATGCACCCCATGCATGTGTACTGCCGATATACTACGGCCCGTTTCTTATTTTTTCTTCGCTTTACTAAGATACCCTACTTTGGTAGCTTTATGCTAGTGAGATCACGGAAACGGAAAAGGAACACGGGATGGACAAACATGAGATGATGTCTCGATACACAGGCACGGGAACAGAAGCTCGTGCCCGGGCACTGTGTCTTGGAGAATGCCGCGCCGCCGTCTGTGTCGATGGCGGTCGCTGTACCAATTCCTGGCCAGGGGATGGCAGTGGCGCATGGTTTTTTGATTTCATTCGGCGTGCGATAGCCGAAGAAGAACCCCGACCAAGCGCATAAGAAAAAACGTTGTAAAATAAGGCTTTTAGGCCCCTAGCACGGGGCCTTTTTCTTTGTCAAGCTCTCGGCTTGACGATATTGACAAAAACTGATAGCATGTTGTTATCTCCGAGCAGTCGAGTTCGGAGCTTTCTTTTTGCACAAAGCAAAAAACAGCTAATCACTATGCAAATCATTATATGCCTTTCGCAGCTAGTTTCGCTCTTGCCGTATCTCTGGCGCTAAATCCGCCTGCGGCAAGCCCGGTGGAGATGCAATGGATCGGTCCGATGCCGGCTGCCCAGACTGTTGAGCAATATGTACGCGAGTACTTTGCCGGCGCGCCCATCATGGCGGAGGTTGCCCGTTGCGAGTCGCGCTTTAAGCAGTTCGACACCGACGGCTCCATCCACCGCGGCGTGGTCAACAACCTCGACCTCGGGGTCATGCAGGTCAACGAGTATTATCACGGCAAAATGGCCGATAAGCTCGGGCTTGACCTCTATACCATCCAAGGCAACGTCGCGTACGCTAAATATTTGTACGAAAAAGAGGGAACCCGGCCGTGGGCATCATCCAGCCCGTGCTGGAGCAAGTCCAAGGTCGCCAAAGAGCTCGCCATAAACAAAGTTAAATAAGTAATGGGGAACAAAAAACCACTCCGAAAGGAGCGGTTTTTTGTTTGGTAATAGCGAGGGAATCGTCTCCGAGCTTAAGGAAGACCAGGGAGCCTTGCCGCTTTCAGAGGACTTAATCTCCTCCAGCGGAATGCCTTGATCAGAAGGTGAAATTGCTGGTTCTTCTTCTGGCTGTGAAGTTTGAGGGGAGTTTGTGCTCATTAAAGGGTTAAAATATAGCACAGATTTAAATAAAATATAAGCCCTGTTTGGAAGGGGCTGAGTCCCCCGTTTTGCCGAGATTTATAGAGTTTTACCAGGAGTAGCCGTAGCGCCCGCAATTACGCTCTATGGAGTCCAAAGCCCCGGCAGCCGTATAGTTTCCCATTTGCCAACCTTCTGTGTTTGCCGCTATGACGGCGCGGCAATTCTTGGGAAGACCTGTATCGCCGTAGACGGCCGTACTATTTGGGTCAGGCGTCTGCGGTTTAAGATACCAACCTAGTATGAAAGCTAATACTATCAATGTCACACAGGCTAGGGGAGAAACATTTTTCATAATTTCTGCAACTTAATGTATTAAAGCATCAGTATACACCCATTAAGTTGTATAGAGACGTCATAAAAAGCGGTTTAGTCAGTTACCCCTTTTTGTTTCTCGCTGGGCGAGAGCGTCCCGTAGATTAGCATTTTTCTTGTGCCCTAGCATATCCAAAAACTCTGAAAGTGAGGCTTTAGGAGTAAAACGATATCCGAGAATTTCCATGTCTGTTAGGCTTGGATAAGGCACTTGGATGCATTCGTGTATTTTGCCTTTGCGAAAATATGCCAGCATTTTTTCGGCATTTTGAGTATGGCCGCATTCGGTAACTATCTTTTTGTCTGCAGATATGACATCGGGGAAGTAGCCGCAGAATGACTGCTCAAACCTCATTTTCTGGCCGGATTTCCCTTCCAAAAATTTTGCCGTGATGAGCTTGAGCGCCATGTGACCATGCCCGCCGCCCGTCGCTTCGTCATAGAGAGAAGGATTTGAAGCAACTTCATCGGTTTTGCGTAAATACTCTTCTTTTGACGCGATAGGGAAGGAGTCGAGATATAAGTAAGCATGGCTTACTAAGAACGCAATTTCTTTGATTGTGTCTTCGTCACCACTGAAGGCATAAGAGCCGGAGTAAAATATGTCGCGGATTTTGGAAAGGGTATCCATGGCTATTTTTTTATATTACGTCCGCCGTGGAATTTCTCATGTATGTCGCGCAGCTGCTTGTTGGTCACATGCGTATATACCTGCGTGGTGGAGACGTTCTTGTGCCCCAACAATTCCTGAACACTGCGAAGGTCGGCTCCGTGCGAAAGTAAATCCGTCGCGTAGGTGTGTCGGAGGGTGTGCGGGGTAACTCTTTTTGAGAGGCCGGCGAGCCTAGCGCTTTTTGATATCATAAGCTGTATGTAGCGCGGGGTAAGCCGGCGATCTTCAGCATTTTTACTCCGGTGGTTAAGAAAAAGAGATTTTTCCACGTCGCGACGGCTTCCCAAATACTTCCGTAGCCATTCTGCCGCGCGAGGAGAAATAAATATCGTCCTAATATGTTTTCCTTTGCCTACGATAGAAAGCTCATAGGTGCGTTCCTTTTTATCGCTCAAGAACGATACCTGGTCGGCGTTGAGCGCCACTAGCTCTGATATGCGCATTCCGGAAGAAAAGAAAAGTTCCATAATTGTGCGATCCCGGAGGCCGCTTTGGGTTTTTGTGTCCGGCACGGCGAGGATCTTTTCCATATCCTGAATATCAAGAAACGATATTGTCTCCTCGTCTTTGTGTTTGGCGAGCTTGACTTTGGAGGACGGCAACGACTCGATGTCTCGCTCAGCAAAGTAATCCAAGAGCGCTCGCAGGGCGATAAGGTAGTAGTTTTGCGACTTTTTACTCAAATTCGTGCCCCGCTGCGTCACATATTTTCGGGCAAGGTATAGGCGGTAGTTCCAAATATGTTCGGCGGAAAGTTCATTTGGATAAAGCTCCTGATTGCCGGTCTCGCGCAACCATTTTCGAAAAAGCTCCAAATACTGGCTATAGTTGCGCTGAGTATTGGAGGAGAGGCCTTTTTCAATCTCACAATAATCAAGGAATGGTAGAATGTGCTCACGGAGAGGTTTGCGCTTCAGGGTGGGGGACATAGATACACACTAAGTATAGCCTATAGGTATTGTTCGCACAATATATGTAAAACGAACAATAGGCACATTGCGTTAAAATACCCATAGTGAATGCCAAATACAGAAATACCCTAAAAAAACTCCTCTCCCCCGCGGAGCGGCGGGTGTTCGAAAAACTCCGGACTCCGGAAGCGATACAAGATTATCTAGACCGCCTCCCTATCAATTTTGAGCTGGGAGGGGAGACCATACTTTCTCCGCGCAGAGTTTTGAGGGAAAAGAAGGTGCATTGCATCGAGGGGGCGCTTTTTGCCGCCGCTTCCCTCGCCTACCATGGCAGGCCGCCGCTTTTGCTTGACTTTCAAACTGCCGCCCACGACGAGGACCATGTGGTTGCGCTTTTTAAAGAAGACGGCCGTTGGGGTGCTATAAGCAAAACTAACCACACGATATTGCGGTGGCGCGACCCGGTGTATAACTCGCCGCGCGAACTCGCCATGTCCTACTTTCATGAGTATTTTATGGAGGACGGAGAAAAGACCATGCGTGCGTATTCCAAGCCGTTTGACTTGTCGCGCTACGCGCCAAAGTGGGTAGTGGCTAAGGAGGATCTCGTCGACCTTGTGGTCGCATTAGATGACTCACCCCACTTCCCTGTCGCAGGCCCTCGCGCGATGAAGCACCTGCGCCGGACCCAGCCGATAGAAGCAAAAGTTTTAAATATTACCGAGTGGAGCAAGGCTGGCAAAAAAAAGAAAACTCTGACTTCATACAGATAACAGTGTCAAAAGGCGATACTGTACGGTATGAAAACAATACTTACTTGCCGCGAATGCGGCCACCACGAGAACGGCAATACCGAGAGCCAGCTGATGAACCGCATCAAAATATGGAACCATGTTGCGCGCGCCCACCCTGACCGCGATATAAAACCCTCACAAGTGTCTTTGGTAATGCGCGAGTATAGCGAAATGGACTTGCCTCAGAACCAGAAGGTCTACCACCTCCAACCCGCCCACTAGCCTTCCCTTTCCCTTTGGGTTATAGTGCGGGCAGAAGTTTCGTGCTTGGAGGGCACAAAGATGAAAAATATTTTGTGTTGGCTTTTTGGTTGCGACATCAAAAAGGACTGGGAGGGCGGACAACGGTATTCACCGAGTCGGGAGAAGGTGGTTCCATGCCCGATAAACTACTGCGCCCGTTGCGGTGCAAGAGACGGCGACCAAAAAAACACCACCACTATCGGTAATATGGTCGACCGGCGCAATCTCTATAAGAGGACCATCCCGGTGTGGCTGATGCGGCGGCGTAATCACAAAATTTCCAAGCAATTTAGTAAGACCGCCGGAGTTTAATCCGGCGGTTTTTTTTTATTTAATTCTTAACGCCCATGCCGCGTTTAAACAGGAAGGCGACTATCGCGCTAAAAATGAGGGTAAAGCCTATCAAGACGCTAAAGCATATCCACACCGGGACGTCCGAAACGCCGAAGAAGCCCCAGCGGAAGGCGTTGACCATGTAGAGGATTGGGTTTGCGAGCGATACTTTTTGCCAAAACTCCGGAAATTGAGTAATCGAATAAAAGATGCCGCCGAGGTACGTCAGCGGTGTCAGGACGAACGTCGGCACGATGCTTATGCCGTCGAACCCTTTGGCGTAGACGCCGTTGATGAGCCCCGCCAGCGAAAAGAGCACCGAGGTCATCAGCACCGCCGCCACTAACACAAAAATATTAAAGATTGCCAAGTGGCTGAAGAAGAGCGACACCAGCAGTACAAAAAAGCCGACTAGTAAGCCGCGCATCACTCCCCCGCTGATAAACCCGGCTATCACGAGCCAGTCGGGCATAGGCGACACCAGCATCTCGTCGATGTTGCGCATAAACTTGGCGAAATAAAAGTTGGACACCGTGTTCATATACGAACTGGTAATAATTGACATCATGATGAGCCCCGGCACAATGAACTGAATATAAGAGAGGCCGTGTATAGGCGCGAGCTGAGAGCCGATAAAGGTGCCAAAGACGATAAAATACAGCGAGGTGGTAACCACCGGCGGCAATATAGTCTGCGCCCAAATGCGGAATATGCGCACCAGCTCCTTGCGCATCACCGTCAGGTAGGCTGTCCACATTTTTGAGGCACTCATATAATTTGTTCGTTCTCCCCTTCTATAAGATTTATATAAATATCCTCCAGCTTTTTTTCGCCGTAGCGCTCGAGCAGACTTTGCATCGGCTCGTTGATAAGTATCTCGCCTTTGTTAATGACTGCGACGGTGCGGCACAGCTGCTCGGCCTCCTCCAGGTAGTGCGTGGTTAATATGATAGTCGTTCCCTCAGCGTTCATTTTGCGCAGAAAGGTCCACATATGGCGCCGGAGTTCGACATCGACGCCAGCCGTCGGCTCGTCGAGTATAAGGAGCTTGGGCTTATGGATGAGCGCGCGAGCTATCATCAGGCGGCGCTTCATGCCGCCGGAGAGTTTTTGACTAGGTTCGCGGCGCTTCTCCCACAGGCCGAGGTCTTTCAGTATCGGCTCGGCGTCTTTAAGCGCCGTATTGCGCGGTATGCCATAGTACCCCGCTTGGGTAACAACAATGTCCTCTACCTTTTCAAAAATATTAAAATTGAACTCCTGCGGCACCAGCCCGATGTAGGTTTTGGCGCGGGAAGCGTCGCTGACCGTGTCGTGTCCGAAGATTTTTGCCTCGCCGCCGGTCTTGTACACCAAACCCGTGAGTATCCCGATAAGCGTCGTTTTTCCGGCGCCGTTGGGGCCCAGCAGAGCAAAAAAATCTCCTTGTTCTACCGAAAGAGTAACCCCCTTGAGAGCTTGTACGCCGGTATCGTATGTTTTTTTAAGATTAGAAACGGAAACTGCGGAAGCCATAAGCCTCCGCAGTTTAACACAGGTGTCTCTTTTTTGTTACATCGAACCGCCGCCAACGCACATCCGGCACTCCTTTTTGTGTCCAATGATGAGCCAGACCGTCGAGAGGCCTACCAACAAGTAGACAATCGACTCGACCTGCGGGTATGAGCCCAGAATCTTGGCGACTATGTTCCAGTCTGCTCCAGACATAAGGCTTCCGAGACCGATCATGCCCCAGTTGAGCCCGCCGACGGCGACCAGAATAAACGCGACCATGTGTAATGCTTTCATGAAAGTATTATAGGGAAAAGTTGATAGCGGGTTCGACCCATCCCCGCTGGTATAAAGTATACAGCCAAAAATTATCGCGCTGGCAAACCCGCCTATCTGGCGGGCAGGTACGAGAGCGGGTTGAGATAGGCCTTGGTATCTCCGACCGGCATGGTGTAGGTCTTACCCCTGCAGCTGCTCGAGGGGAACGAGGCTATCTTGGAGCCCGAGGTCGCATAGACGCCGAAGTGCAAGTGCGGTCCCGTAGAGTAGCCGGTGTTGCCGGAGTAACCCACCAATTCTCCGGCGCCAATCGACTGTCCGCCGGAAACGGAAATAGTCGAGAGGTGCGCATACAGAGTCGAGAGCCCGTTGTCGTGCTTGATAAACACCCACTTGCCGTATGACGCGTTCGGGCAGGTTGTGTCGGTATTGCCGGTACCGAGCACTATTCCCCCGCGAGCCGCAAGTATTCGGGTGCCGCTGCTTGCCGCAAAATCCATGCCGGTATGTCCGCGCCCGCTGTATATCTGAGGATTTTTTGTCGAGAAGTCGGTGTTGCCGAAGTATTGGGTTATGCGCACCGAGTCCAGCGGCCATTCTAATATTCCTTGGCTTGCCGCGGGAAACGAGCCTGCCGTAACAGAGAGTCCGAGCTGGGATTCGAAACTGCGGAGGTCTTGTTCGAACTTTTCCTGTTCTGCAATTTTTTTAGCGATAAGTTTTTGGTACTCGCTCTCTTTATTTTTGGTTTGGACCAGCAGCGTCGCTTGGTCGGCCTTAGCCGCGGCAACTCCCTGCTTTTGATGGTTGAGGTTTGCCTTGAGCGCTGCGAGCTCTTTGCGTTTATACTCGGCGCTCTGCTTGCTGCTTTCCAAATTATCGCGCAAGGAGCCGAGGTCTTGTATTTTATTTTGCAATTCTCCGCGCAGGCTTCCAACAGTAATCGCTTGGTCAAAAAAACTCGACAGCGTACCGCCGCCGAGGAGCGCGACAGCAAGATACTCCTGGTCCATCCGCTCCAGTTGCCGCAAGGTTGACGCCACCGCGACCCTTGAGTCGCTTATTTTTTCTTCGGTGGTGCGTATTTTGCCGGACAGATTTCCTATTTCTTTATCTTTGACCGATATCTGGCCGGAAGTGAGCGTGACGCTTTTTTGGAGTTTCTGTATCTGCAAGTCCAGAGCTTTGATGGCGGTTTGCAGAGTCTGTTTTTGAGCGGTAGTTAAGTTCAGGTTTTTTTGCAGTTCGGCTATCTCGCCCTTGAGCCTTTGTATTTCAGCGTTTGCCGAATCTATTTGAGACTGCGCGGCGGCCTCGGCGTCTGCGCGCGCCTTGGCAGCCGCCTCGTTTGCCTCGCGCAGCTCTTTCTGTGCGGGAGTCTCTTCCGCCGCCGCAATTGCCTCTTCCGCTACTGCGCGCGGAGCGCCGCCAAACAGCAAAAAGCCGGCCAATAACAGCAAGGGCGCTCGTACGAGGAAGTGCATCCTCTTTATGTTAAAGGTTTTTAAGCGCTTCGGCAATGCGGCTAAGCGTTTCTTTTTTGCCCAAAAGCCCCGCAATAGTAAACGGGTCCGGAGACTTTTCTTTGCCCGAGAGCGCGACGCGCAGAGGCCAGAGTACCGCTCCCCTCCCCTGCGAGGTGGCGTAGGGCCAGACGATGTCTTTGAGTTGTGCGGCGGTAAATCCTTCATCAGGAATGGGTTCAAACAGGTCCGCGAGGGCCTTTAGGTGTAATGACGCGACTTCGGCGGTAATCTTTCCGCCCTGCAGGAGCAGAGCGGGCTCGTAGCGGATAGCGTCAAAAAATCCGAATTCCGTTTCAATCATCTCCGCCGCTTCTTTAAGCGTCCGCGCGCGCTCTTTTAGTAGCGTGATAAGGCGCGCATCGATATCTTTTTCACAAAACTCTTTCAACCGCGCGGCATACTCTGCGTCGGAAAGTTTTTTAAGATGCTCGTGGTTAAACCACTGCAGTTTTTCGATGCCAAATACAGCGCCTGCCTTATGGATGTGGTCGAGAGTAAATTCTTTTGTAAGTTCGTCCAAAGTGTAAATCTCGCGCTCACCACCAGGGTTCCATCCTAGAAGAGCCACATAGTTTATTAGTGCTTCTGGGACAAACCCTTGCGCTTTGTATTCGTTTACCGATATAGCGCCATGGCGCTTGGAGAGCTTTGTTTTGTCAGGGGCGAGTATGAGCGGAATGTGTGCGTACTCGGGCCGTGCAAACCCAAGCGCCTCTTGTATCAGTATCTGCCGCTGAGTGTTTGAAACATGGTCCTCTCCGCGGATGATGTGCGTAACACCCATGTCGTGGTCGTCGATGACCACCGCCAAGTGGTAGAGAGGATCGTCGATATTGCGCGCGATGACAAAGTCGCTAAGCTCGGTGGTGTCAAAGGTTATCTCGCCGCGTATTGCGTCGTGGAAGGTTATTTTTTTGTTAGGGTTTTTAAACCTGACAATCTTTTTATCCGGGTTTTCTGTTTGAGGTTCGGCCTCATACGCGTGGCCGTCTGCAATGAGTTTTGGAATATATTTTTGATAAATTTCCGTGCGCTCCGACTGTCGCGGATTCTCGGCCAGCGTGTATGGAATGCCGAGCCAATGCAGACCGTCCACAATATCCTTTTCGAACTCCGGCTTGTTGCGCTCTTTGTCCGTATCCTCGAAGCGCAACATCATTTTCCCGCCGTTGTGCGCGGCAAAAAGATAGTTAAAAAGAGCCGTCCGCACCGACCCGATATGCAAAAAGCCCGTAGGGCTAGGCGGAAACCGCGTAATAACTTTCATACTACCCATTATTGCTCGTGGGAGACGGCTATGTCGAGGAGGGCGGAAGCGATCAGTTTTGCGGCGTCGGCGCGGGCAAAGGCGCGCGCGGCGTTGGCCATTGCATGCACAACGCCGTCGTGGCTCAAAATCCTGTTTATTTCGGAAGCCAGCAAGCCGGGCGTAAGATTGTTTTGCTCGATAACGACACAAGCCCCCGCCCTGGCGTATGTGTACGCGTTTTTGGTCTGATGGTCCTCGGCGGCCGTCGGGAGCGGAACAAGGATAGACGGCAACCCCCACGAAGCTATTTCAAAAACGGTAGAACCGGCGCGCGATATAACAAGGCTCGCGGCTCCAGCGGCCATGCGCGTGGCAAGGTCGTTAAGGTAGCCGGCCGGGTGATACCGCGCAAGGTTCGGGTTGTCCCCCATGACAACCTTGGCTCGGTTTGAAATATCCAGCAGGTTATCCTCGCCGGTCTGGTGGATGACCTGATACTTTTCCAAAAGCTGGGGCAACGCCGCGAGCAGGCCTTCGTTGAGCGCTTGTGCTCCTTGCGAGCCGCCGGTGACATATATGACCGGCAGTTCCTTGTCGAGTTTAAAAAACTCGAACGCTCCCTCGCGCGTCGGTACCAATACCGCCTTGCGGATAGGGTTGCCGGTATGAGCCACCTTGTCTTTAGGAAAGTAGTGAGCCGTTTCAGGGAACGAAACGGCGATTTTTTTAGCGAAGGTGCCCGCCCACCGATTGACGCGGCCGGGAACGGAGTCGGACTCGTGGATGATGACGGGGATTTTAAAAAGCTTGGCCGCCAGCAGCGTGGGGAACGAGGCATACCCGCCTTTGCCGAAGACCACGTCGGGATAGAGAAAGAATACTCGCAGGACCGAGCGCAGCACACCCCATCCTGTTTTAAATAAGTCGAAGAAGTTGAGTATGGAAAAATAATTTCGAATCTTGCCAGCCGCGGTCGGTACAAACTTGATGCCATTGGCGATGAGCATTTCGCGGTCGTACGGCTCCGGAGCGGCATAGATGAGCTCCGGCTCCAGGAGCTTGCGGTCGCGCACGAGGTCGTTAACCGCCTCCGCCACCGCGATAATCGGGTAAAAGTGTCCGCCTGTCCCACCGGCTGTAAATAATATCTTCATATCAACTTTTCATGCGCCGCGATACATTCAGTATAACGCCGACTTCAATGAGCGCGATGGCGAGCGCCGTGCCGCCGTGCGATACAAAAATAAGCGGCACGCCCGCCAGCGGGACCAGCCCGACGCTTGACGCCATGTTAAAGAAGGATTGCCCGACAATAAGAGCAACCAGCCCCGTGACCAAAAGGCCTCCGAACGGGTCCGGCGCCCGCGCCGCGATGCGCAGGCCGAGTATCGCAAAAGCGGCAAAAAGCAGCACAAGAGCCGCGCTCCCGACAAATCCGAATTCTTCCGCCGCGACGGCGAAGATAGAGTCTCCTATCGGTTCGGGCAGGTAAGAAAACTTTTCTATGCTTTGCCCGAAGCCCCGCCCGCTGATGCCTCCGGAGCCCACGGCGATAAGCGACTGCTGTATCTGGTAGCCGGAGCCTTGCGGGTCCCCGCTGTGGTTTATAAAGGTTACAAGGCGGTCTTTGACGTGCGGATAGGCGACGGCCGCGCCGCCGACGATAAGCGCCCCAACCAGAGCGATAAGCAACAGATGCGAGGCGCGTCCGCCTGCCGTAAAGAGCATCACCGTGCAGGCGGCGGCCATAATCATGGCGCTGGCGGTATCAGGCTGCGCAAGGACGATTGCCGTCGCAGGGCCGGCGACCAGCAGCAGAGGCAGAACGCCTCCGCGCAAAGTGTGAGTCGCCTTGTAGCGGGACGCATAGATTGCGGCGAGGAACGCGACGGTGGCGAGTTTCAGCAATTCGACCGGTTGGAAGGTTACCGGTCCGACCACTATCCAGCGCGCCGCGCCCTTAAGCTCCAGTCCGATGTTCGGCACAAAGGTCAGCAAGGTAAGCAGTATCGCGACGGCGAACAGGTACGGCGTATACGGGCGCCATTTCCGGTAGTCCATGCGCGATATAAAAATCAAAGCCGTGCCGCCGCATAAAAATCCGAGCAAAAGCTGGCTCACTGCCACCGAGGTAAAGCTCGCTCCCCCGCGCGCCAAAAGGCCGAGTGCCGCCGAGGTAAATATAAGAAGCCCGAACACTATCAATACCAAAAATACGAGCAGAAACGGTGTGTCAAATTGCTTGCGCATAATTACAGCAGAGCGATGGACATGCCGATAATCGCACAGACGACTCCGACTATCCAGTAGCGCATGGTCACTTTGTACGGCGGCCAGCCGAGCGCCTCAAAGTGGTGGTGGAGCGGCGCGATGCGCAGAATTTTGCGGCCCAGCACTTTTTTACCGAACATTTGCAAAATATTGGAGAGTACAGTGACGACAAGAAGCAAGGCGATAATAGGGAGAACGCTTACTCCCCTGCCGCCGCCGAGCGTGTCGGTAAGGAACGCGATGACCGTGAGCGCGAGCGTCAGCGCCATGGTGCCTGTCTCCGACAGATAAAAGCGCGCAGGCGGAATGTTAAACCACAAAAAAGCCAGGAGCCCGCCGGAGAGTGCTGCCGCGAGCGCCGCGATGTCCATTTGATTTTGAAAGAAGGCGATGCCGGCGTACGCCGCGAATATCGAAGCAAAAGCTCCTCCTGCAAGCCCGTCGATGCCGTCGATGACGCCGCCGGCGTATATAAACAGCGCGACTAAAGTAAAAAACGGGATAATGAGCGCGCCGAGCTCGAGCGGACCGCTCAAAAACGGAAAAGAAATAGCCGTGACGCCGAGCTTGCTGTAGAACCACCATCCGCAAAAAATCGCGACCGCCGCAACCACAGCCAAGCGCACGCGCAGTTTGATGCCCGGGCGGCCGATGACTTCGAACAGGTCGTCTATAAAGCCGACCAAGGCGCCCACCACAAGCGCCGCGAGCGGCAGCCAGGTTTGTCCGCGGCTGATAAATGCCAGGTCGCTGAACGCCAGCGGATAAAAGCGCGCGAGTATCGCGAGCAAGTCGGCGGTCAAAAGCACGCTCGCCCATACTATGACGCCGCCGAAGCGCGGCGTCCCGACCTCACGGGTCTCGTGCAGGCGATTAAACTCGTTTGCGGCGGTGCCATCCAGCGCCGTCTTGCCCGCCTTGGGCTTCCACATACGGTTGCGGTAAAGGATATGCGTCAGAAATGGAGTAATCCCTATCCCGATAAGGAACGCCAGCGTGGCGGGTATAAATATGCGCATTACTTCTGTCATAGCGATTGGCGGGCGGCCGCTATAAGCGCGGTGACATCGCTAAAACGCCCCTCGTGCGTCGAACCGAGCACCGCGGCTATAACCGTGAGCCCCGGTTCAAGGTCGAACACCGCCACCAAGTTGCCGCCCGCCAGGTCGGTATAACCGGTTTTTGCCGCGACAAATCCGGGGATGCCCTGCAGAGGAGTAGCCGTTGCGCCGGCTTTCAACTCTTTTCCATTTTGGCTGATAGACACCTCCTGACGGGTAGTGAGCTCAAAAAAGTCGGGATGGTCTTTATAAAAAATTGCCGCCAAGCGCGCCACGTCGTAGGCCGAGCCGTACGCGCCGGAGGCGGTGGTGCTGATATCGAGCCCGGTCGCGTTAAAGAAATGCGTCTTGGTGAGTCCCATGGCCGCCGCCGCCGCGTTCATTTTATTTATTGACCCGCCTAAGCTCGCCGCCGCGGCCTCCATGGCGTCGTTGCTCGATGCCACCAGCGCAAATTTTATAAGGTCGCCCAGCTTTACGGTCTGCCCCACTTTAAAACCAGAGTCGCCGGAGGGGTTGAGGTCGCTGCGGGTAATTTGGACCGGGGTATCGGGCGATTTGACCGAAAGCACGGTTTGGACCGCCATCAGCTTGGTAAGCGACGCCAGCGGAACCTGCTCATACGCGTTTTTTTGGTACAGAACGCGGCCGGTGCCGGTGTCGTAAAGTATCGCCGACTTGGCGATAAGCGCGCTATCCGCGAGCGCGACGGAAGGAATTTTAAATTCCGCGGCCGCGGACGCTTGTCCGCTTCGGCTGAGCGCAACCGCGCCGTATGCGCCGGCGCCGAAAGCGCCGAGCGTCAACACGGCCGCCGCAATACCAGAAGAAATATTTTTTGCGTAAGAAATCATACTGGTTTGCGGTACGCCTCCTCGAGCTGCTGCAGTTTTTGGCGCACCTGTGCGTAGTCCGGCAAGTCCTGCATGCGCGAGACGCCAAGCTGCGCAAGAAGCTCGGTTGTCGGCTCGTACAAAAAAGATCTTTCGTCTTTAGGATTTGGAATTTTTCGCACCAGTCCGCGCAACGTCAGCGTGCGCAGGGTCTGCGATGAGTTGACTCCGCGTATAAAATCTATCTCGCTGCGCGTGAGCGGTCCGCGGTACAGCACCGCCGAAAGAGCCTCAAGCCCGGCTTTGCCGATGTCGCGGCTGTACTCCTCCTTGCGGATTTTTTCTATAAGCGGGGCACTGCGCTCATCGACGCGGAGTTCCACCTCCACGCCGTCGTCGACAATGGTTATGCCTTGGGATCGTTCTTTAAGTTTAGTAATAGCTTCCTCTATCTGTTTAGGACGCGCGTCGACCATTTTTATTAATTCGCTTCGCGAAATGGGCCTGCCCAATGCAAACAGAAGTGCTTCAATTTGTCCGTCCGTACTAGTTGCCATACTTGGGGGTCGAAACAGAATCCGGCTCCAGGGTAATATCCCCGTAGTGCGCCTCCTGTCCGGCTTTAATTATACCTTGCTTCACCAGCTCCAGCAGCGCCAAAAATCCGACGATTACTTCGCCGCGCTCTGCTCTGCCCGAGCCTGATAAAGAAGTGCCGCTAAATTCTCTGAAGCTCATTTTAAAAGCTTTCGATATCCGCGCGGCCATGGTGTCTATCATCTCCTCAAGCGAAATGATTTTTTTGACCTCGACCTTCGGCAAAATAAGCGTCGCGGGGAAGCCGTCTACCAGCGCCTCCGCTGCGCTCCGCAGTGTGAGAGCGGTTACCGAAGGGTCAGGGATATACAGAGGTTCAAGGTCGCGCGGCGTACCCTCGTACAACTTGGGAAGGTCTGACCTTCCCAAGTTTGAGGAAGCTTCTTTAATGAGCTGGTAGAGCGCCAGACGGTACTCGAGCTCTTTTATGTCGCTGGACTCCTCGTCGCTCAGCATGAGTGATGGCAGGAGCGAACGGGATTTAATGAGCAGGAGCGTCGCCGCGAGCGATATAAATTCCGCTGTCTCCCCCACCGGCAGATGCGGCATCGCGCCCACGCGTGCGATGTACTCGTCGCAAACCCCGGCGAGCGAAATGTCATTTATAAGCAGTTTGCGCTTCTCTATCAGTTCCAACAGAACTTCCAGAGGGCCTTCATAGACACTGGTTTTTACTTGCAGTTTTTCACTGAGCATATTTTTCTATAAGCGCCAGGAAAAATCTTACGGGAGAACCCGCGGCACCCTTTGCCAAGTGTTCGTCGGGAGCGGCGGTCATTTTTGGCGCGATATCAAGGTGCATCCACGGACAATCAAGCTCTTTGGCAAAGACCTCCAAAAACTTGCCGCCGCCGATGACGCCAGCGTAGCGGCTGTTGCCGGTGGCAGGGACATTCGGCACGTCCGCAAAACGGCCTTTTACGATGTAGTCGTACTCCTTCCACAACGGCATCGGCCACATATAGTCGCCGCTTTCTTCGGCCAAGTCCATAAAGTCCATAATCATGGAGCTGTCGTTGGTCATAAACGCGTTGGCATGCTCGCCGAACGCGGTCAGTGCCGCGCCGGTAAGCGTTGCCGCGTCGGCGACAATAGCCGGGTTGTAGCGCTTTGCGTAGGTTATCGCGTCGGCCAAAATAACGCGGCCTTCGGCGTCGGTGTGCAGTATTTCTATCGTCTTGCCCGACAAAGATTTTAAAATATCGCCTGGGCGCATCGACTGCGGACCGGTCGTGTTTTCTACCGCAGGGATAAGCCCAACTACGTTTACTTTCAGTTTAAGTTTTGCCGCCAAAACAACCGAGTGTATGACCGCCGCGCCGCCCGACATGTCCATGTGCATCTCGTACATGTGGTCGCCGCCTTTTGCTTGGAGCCCGCCGGAGTCAAAAGTGACCCCTTTGCCGACCAAAACCACCGGTTTATCTTTTTTTGCCGCCCCCCAATATTCCATGATGATAAACTCGGGCTCTACCTGCGCCCCTTTGCCCACGCCCACAATCGCGCCCATGCCAAGTTTTTGCATTTCCTTCATGCCCAGCGACTTAACTTTAATTTTTGTGCCCTCAGCTGCTTTTTTGGCCGCCGCAGTGAGCGACTTAGGCGTTAAGTCTCCCGCAGGAGTGTTGGCGAGCTCGCGGGTGGCGTTGACCTCGGTGGCGATAATAAGGCCGTCTGCAAATCCTTTCTGTGCCGCCTCGGGCGACTTGAGAATCGCGGCGACCTCTACAAGACTCCAACCCTCTTTTGGTTTTGTTTTGTACGTATTGTGCTCGTAGTCGGCCATGACAAACGCCGTGCCCGCAACGCGCCCGATTTCATAATCGCCCATGTCCTTCGGCGCGAGCGACTTAAGGTCGGTAAAGCTGACAGCAATAGACTTAATTTTGTTGGCCTTGGCGGTCGCGATAATTTTGCGCATGACCAAAACAAACTCCCTCCTATTTAAAAAGGTGTCACCTTTTATTTCGCCGTAGCCGACAGAAAGGGTTTTGCCGTCAAAACGGCCCAAAGAGCCCTTAGTGAGCTTGATTTTGACAGCCCCCCTCCCCGCCTTAGGCTGGAATTTCATGTGCCGATTATAGCCTTAAAACACAACACTTTCAAACGCCGGCTAACCTCGGTGTTTTTTTATTGGGAGATATATAAAGTTATCCTAGAACCAACGCTCAAAAAACTTCGGGAACACCATAACTAAAATCCAAAGCGTTGCAAAGAAACCAAATACAAATAGGAACGGCCATGCTCCCGACCCACCCTCCAAATACAGCCCTAGCGAAATTGCTCCCACCAAAAGCAAAAAGTATTTCATATCTAAACCGTAAATACAAGAATAAAGAGAACAACTAGCGCAAAGAAAACGATGTTGCCCACAACTTTTGACGAGGAGTAAAGACGGTCTACTTTCTTTTCCAATTCGCTTATGCGGTTTTCGTAGTCGCTGTTTTCCATTTTCTGGGCTTTATTGGATTTTAATTGAGGTTTCTATTTCGTGTTTAATATGGTCGTACTCAACGGGGAGTTTTAATAATTGTTTTCTCAACTCAGCAGCTGATTGACTGAACATTTTATATTTGCGTACGCACTCTAAAATTTCCTCAAGGGTTTCATGGATATTAAAATCCCAGTCTTTTTTAATATCTAATTCTAGCAGTCTAATTCTGCATAATATTCTGCCCTCCTCTCCTTCTTTCTCATGTTTTTCAGCCCTTGTTCTTAACGACTCCCTTTTTATTTCATAGGCATCGTTTTGAAGTTCACTATACTGACTTTTTAAAAAACGGACTTCCTTTTCAAAGGTAGATCTTGTGTGAACAGCGTCTTCTCGTAACACTTTAATAGTCTTTTGAGCTTCTTGTAGTTCAAAAAATATCTTTTGAAAATCAGGATTAGAAACTTCTTCCAATTGGCTTTTGAATACCAACACTCGAAGTTTTATTGTCAGAAAAAGAAGCCATAAAATTACCAATGTTAAAAATATAATAAAAGGATCATTTATTAAGATTTTTAATATAACTATTAAGTTATTTGTAATATATGCTGTAATTCCCCATTTATTTATATAATCAATCACACCAAAGATTGCCAAAATTCCTCCAGCAATAAATACAGTCCTCTGCCAAATATTTTTTATTGTGTATTGCATTAAATCACCCCTTCTTATCTGTCGAGAGGAGGGTGTCGATGCGGTTGAGGTCGCGGGGAAAGAGGGTTGCCTCTTTGACATTGGGAAGGTTGAGCAGGCGGGCAGTGAGGCGCTCCAGCCCGGTGGCCGAGCCGCCGTGCGGCGGAAGCCCCGCTTTAAATGCCTGTAAGTAATAAGAGAAAAGCTCAGGCTTGAGACCGCGCCCTTTCATCCGCTCCACCAGCTCGTCGTGGTTGTGGACGCGCTGGCCGCCGGTCGTAATCTCGAGCCCGCGGAAAAGCAGGTCGAAGCTCTTGGTATAGCCTTTGTCGTTGTCGTCCTCATACGTATAGAACGGCCGTTTGCTTACCGGATAGTGCGTTACAAACACAAAGTCCGAGCCGTGCTCCTTAAGCGCCCACTCGCCTATCGCGCGCTCATGCTCGGGCTCGAGGTCGGGTTCGTCGGTCGAGACGCCGAGGATTTTTTGCACTTCGCGCAATTTGAGTACAGGAATTTTTTCGGGCATTGCCACGGGCAAGCCGACTCTGTCGACGATAAGACGCATCGTCTTTTCCAGCACAGCCATTACCTCGGTGTGGTCCTTGATGAATCCCATTTCAAAATCCAGCGACGAATACTCGCTGAGATGGCGGGTAGTGGAGTGCTTTTCTCCTCGGAATATCTTCGGCGTGGTAAACACGCGCTCAAATACACCCACCATTATTTGCTTATAAATCTGCGGGCTGGTCGCCAAAAATGCTTTTTGGTCGTAGTAATAGTCAACCTTGAACGCCGCCGCTCCGCCCTCGGCGTCGCCTCCGACAATCGCCGGCGCTTGGAACTCGACAAAGTCCTGCGCCTTCGTACCGTCACGGAAGCCTTGGATAATTGCCTCCTGTACTTTAAATATTTGCTTGGCTTTTTCACTGCGTAGAGTGTAAGGCATGTGGTCGAGGTAGGTGTCGAGGTTGACCTCGCTCCCGAGCTCGAACGGAATCTCGGCCTTGGAAATAATTTCTATTTTTGTAACTTCAAGTTCGATGTCGCCGTTTTGTGCGCCGGCCTTAACATTTTTTTCCGGCCGGGCATTGACTTTGCCCTCCACCGACACCACATACTCGTTGCGCACCGTATGGGCAGTTTCTACCGCATCCGACTTCGGGAGCACAACGCCTTGCACCGCTCCGGAGCGGTCGCGGAAGTCAAAAAAAACCATTTTCCCCTGGTCGCGCCGCACGCTCACCCAGCCCTGTATCAAAACAGTTTCGCCCTTCTTGCCCGCTAGTTCCCCGATTAATGTTCTCATATTCTTAAGAAAGTCAGAATGTTTTAATACAACCCCACGCCTACCTTCTCCCGCACGAGTTTCATTTTTGCCTGCGCTTTTGCGCGGGCGACTTCGGCGCCGTCTTTGAGGATTTGAATGACTGCCTCGCGGGAGAGTGCCGCGCGGCGCTCGCGCATGGGCGCGATGGTCGCGATAATATTGTTCGCGAGCAACTCTTTAGATTCTTTGTAGCCAATAGTGCCATCCATATAACGCTTCTGTATCTCGGCAAGGTTCGGAGTAAAGTGCTGATGTAACTGGAAGGTGATGTCGGTCTCCGGATTAAGCGGCGCGCCCACGGCGGTTGAGTCGGTCTTGATGGACATCACCGCGGTGCGGATAGCGTCGTCGGTGCCGAAGAGCGGGATAGTGTTGTTGTAGCTCTTACTCATTTTTTTGCCGTCTACACCGGGCACGGTGCCCACGCCCTTCAGTATCATCTCTTTGGGTTCTTTAAAAGTTTCGCCGTAGGCAATATTAAATTTGGCAGCGGCCTCGCGCGCATATTCGATGTGTTGGCGCTGGTCCTCGCCTACCGGCACGACATCGGTGTCGTACAGCAGAATATCCGCCGCCATGAGCATCGGGTAATTAAACAGGCCTGCGTTTGCCTCGAGCCCTTTGGCTACTTTGTCTTTGTATGCGTGCGCTTGGCTTAGAAACGGCACGGTAACCAAACACTCAAATATCCACGCAAGCTCGGTATGCTCAAGAATGTCAGATTGTTTAAAAATGGTCGCTCCGGTCGGGTTTACGCCCACGGCTATGTAGTCGGCGACCACATCGACGATATTTTCCCGCAATTGGTCCGGGTTGCGCAATGAGGTAAGCGCGTGATAGTCGGCTACCATCAGCGTGCTCTCATACTTGTCGTATGACTCAACAAAAGGCTTCAGCGCCCCGAGATAGTTGCCGATATGCAACTGCCCGGAAGACTGTATACCGGTAAGTAAGCGTTTTTTGTCTTCGGTCATGTGCTCTAGTATACCTAAAAAATGCTTATAGAGCTTTAGTTTTTAGACTTGACTACAATATATAGAGGTGTTATTGTATTGAGCAGAGATCCCGAACCGGAGGATGCTGAAATGCCGATCTTTCTTCTCGACCATCTCGACGGCTGTACACCGCTTACGCCGTGTCGTTCTTGCGAGGCGGCCAATTTCCTCAAAGGAAAGCTTAACGAGCAGGATTTTTTCAAGCTTGTCCAGATTGCAAAAGGGTATTCCCCTAGTGCAAGAGATGAGCTCTTGGAAAAGTCTATCGACGAGCTCCAGCTTTCCGTCCGTTCCTACAACAGCTTGCGCAATGACAACATCAAAACGCTGGGAGAACTGGTCAAAAAGACGGAGGCAGAAATGCTCCGCACGCCCAACTTTGGCCGACGTTCCCTTAATGAAGTAAAGGAAGTACTTGCCCAGATTGGGCTGAGTCTTCGGGGAAAGAATACATAAAATTGAAACGCCGGCCCGAAGGTCGGCGTTTTTTTATATCCCGTCTTCGCGGAGTTTTTCTATGAGAGCTTTAGCAGAGCGGGAGAGTTTGCTCGGCAGATTGATTTTTATGCGGACATACAGGTCGCCGCGGCGGCCGCGCGCCACCGGCACGCCTTTGCCTTTTATCTGCAGGGTCTCGCCATGGGTAATGCCCTGCGGGATATCCAGCATCTCCGGCCCGTCCAGTGTTTCTATTTTGTAACTGCTCCCGAGCAGGGCGTCGGAGAGTTTGACCGAAAGCTCGGTTACCAAATTCGGCCCGTCTTTTTTAAAACGCGCATCCGGCTGTACATGCACTTTGACATATAGGTCGCCCGCGATGCCGTCGGCCACCGCCTCGCCCATGCCGGTGAGGCGTATCATCTCGCCGCCGTCGATGCCGGCCGGCACATTTATTTCAATCTCCTCCTGTTTTTTGTAGATGCCCTCGCCGCGGCAAGTGTGGCACTTTTCTTTAGGAATTTTGCCCTTGCCTTTGCAGTGCCTGCAGGGCTGTACCATGGTCACCGCGCCGAAGAAGGAGTTCGTGGTTTCGTGCACTTTGCCCTGCCCGTTGCAGTGGGTGCAGGTTATGACCTCGCTCCCCTTTGCCGCGCCTGAGCCCTTGCAGGTGTCGCACAGGCCTGTTTTGGCCAGGAGCACCGTGCGCTTGATGCCAAAGATCGAATCATGAAAGCTGATTTCTAGGTCGATAGAAATATCGCGACCTCTCGACTTGCCCCTGGTCCCGCCGCCTGCAAAAAAATCGCTGAAGATGTCGCCCATGTCGAATCCGCCTTGGTTGAAGGCGTCTTGAAACTGCGAGAAGTCGAATCCACCGGCATTAAACCCGCCTGCGTTTCCTCCCGTACCTCCTCCAAAAACGCGGCCGTAGGAGTCGTACTCGGCGCGCTTTTTGTCGTCGGAAAGAATTGAGTAAGCCTCGGAGGCCTCTTTAAATTTATCCGCGTCACCTTCCTTTTTGTCGGGGTGGAACTTGTGCGCCAGCTTGTGGAACGCTTTTTTTATGTCTTCTTTAGTAGCGCTTTTTTGTACCCCCAGCAGTTCGTAGTAATCGCGTTTAGCTGACATGCGCCTATTCTACTACTTCTGCTCGGGGTTGTCATTCGGTGCAGATTGTGTGCCGGGCGGCTGCGGTTCGTTGGGCGGAGTTTGTTTTTGAATTGCTTCGTAAACCTTTGACAATTCTTTTGAGAGTTCGTCTGTTGCGGATTTTATTTTGGCGAGGTCGTCTCCCCCTTTGACAGACTCCAAGGCGGAAACTTTTTCGTTTATTGCAGTGGCAAGCTCCATCGGGATTTTGTCTTTGTTGTCGGCCAGAGCTTTGCGCGCGGCGTACACGGCCTGGTCGGCACTGTTGCGCGCCTCCACCAGCTCCACTTTCTTTTTGTCAGTATCGGCGTTTGCCTCGGCCTCTTTGCGCATACGCTCAATGTCGGCATCGGCAAGGCCGGAAGACGCTTCAATGCGGATTGACTGCTCTTTATTAGTTGCTTTGTCTTTAGCCTTGACACTCAAAATGCCGTTGGCATCGACATCGAAGGTCACCTCTACCTGCGGGAGCCCGCGCGGCGCCGGCGGAATGCCGTCGAGCACAAAACGGCCGAGCGACTTGTTGTCGGATGCCATCGCGCGCTCGCCTTGGGTGATATGAATTTCTACCGAAGTCTGGTTGTCCGCCGCGGTGGAGAATACCTGCGAGCGGCTGGTCGGTATAGTGGTATTGCGCTCAATCAGCTTTGTCGCCACGCCGCCCATGGTCTCGATGCCAAGCGATAATGGTATAACGTCGAGCAGGAGCACGTCGCGCACCTCGCCGCCGAGTATCCCGCCTTGTATGGCGGCGCCGATGGCTACCACCTCATCGGGGTTGACACTCATGTTCGGCTTTTTGTTGAAGTATTTCTCTACCGCGGATTGCAGGGCGGGCATGCGGGTTTGGCCGCCGACCAGTATTACCTCGTTGATATCGCCGATTTTAAACGGTGATGCTTCCATGGCGCGCTTGGTGATAGCCAAAGCGCGGTCGATATACTCTGCCGTGAGTTCCTCTAGCTTAGAGCGCGGCATTTTGACCAACAGGTGGCGCGGACCCGATGAGTCGGAGGTAATAAACGGAATGTTGACCTCTGTTTCCATCGATGTAGAGAGTTCAATTTTTGCCTTCTCGGCCGCCTCATCGAGGCGCTGGCGCGCCAGCGGGTCTTTGCGCACGTCGATGCCGGACTCTTTTTGGAACTCAACTGCGAGCCAGTCTATTACTTTTTGGTCGATGTCTTTGCCGCCCAGATGCGCGTCGCCGTCGGTCGAGCGGACCTCGATAACATCCGCGCTCACTTCGAGTACCGATACATCAAAGGTGCCTCCGCCGAAGTCAAAAACTACCACCTTTTCATCTTTTTTCTTATCAAAACCGTACGCAAGTGCCGCGGCAGTCGGCTCGTTGATGATGCGTTTAACCTCCAGTCCGGCAATCTTGCCCGCGTCGCGGGTAGCGGCGCGCTGGGCGTCGTTAAAGTACGCGGGTACGGTGATAACCGCCTCGGTAATAGCCTCGCCCAGGCGCTTCTCCGCGTCGGCTTTAATTTTGCCGAGTATCATGGCGGATACCTCCTCCGGGCGCATCCAGGCGTCATCAAGCCTTACTTCAATACCGCCGTTTGCCGACTTGCGCATCTCGAACGGTACTGACGCTTTGTCTTTTTGTACCAAAGCTTCGTCGAAGCTGTGCCCGATAAAGCGCTTGATTTGGTAGACGGTGTTTTTAGGATTGGTGACCGCTTGGCGCCGCGCAATAAGACCGACCAGCCGCTCACCGGTTTTGGAGACGGCAACTACCGACGGCGTGGTGCGCGCACCCTCCGCGTTTTCGAGCACGCGCGGTTCGCCACCCTGCACTATCGCCGCGGCAGAGTTAGTGGTGCCCAAGTCGATTCCCAGTATTTTTCCCATATGATTGTTTTTTATATGATTACCTGCGCCGGTCTGATAATTTTATCACCTATACTATACCCAGAGCGTTCTACCGATTCAACTTTATGGTCCTCTCCACGTTTTGCCAGCGCCTCATGTTTGTGCGGGTCAAAGTCCTCGCCTACCGCCCCGAACCGCTCTATACCGAGCTTCTGTAACGAACCGAGGAATTGCTGCTGAAGCATTTTAAGAGCCTGAGTACCGTCGTGTTTGACCGAAAGTTCAAGGACATCGAGTGCAGGCAGCAGTTCTTCTATAAACTCGGCCAAAATCCGCTCCTGCGACTCGCCGTGCCCGGCTGTGGTCTCTTTTTTGTAGTTGACCAAGTCAGCCCTGGCTCTCTGCCAGCCCTCCAAATACTCCTGTTTTTCGGCCACGGCTTTCTTTAACTTCTCCCGTAGTGACTTCAACGCCGCAGGACCGGCCTCCGTTTCATCCTCAGCAATAAATTCTTCTTCTGAGGTATTCATAAATATAGTTAACGTTTTGACCACTGCTTGCGCTTGCGGGCTTTGACAAGCCCTGCTTTGCGGCGCTCTTTGGCGCGCGGGTCGCGCTTGAGGAATCCTTCTTTTTTCAAAGCGCCGCGCAGGTTGATGTCGTACTCGATAAGCGCGCGTGAAATGGCGTGGCGCACCGCGATGGCCTGCCCCGCGATGCCGCCGCCTTTAACTACTATAGAAACAGTAAATTGTGTCGCAAGTCCGACCTTAAGAAAAGCCTCAAGCGCCGCCATTTGCAGTGCCGGCGTGGGGAAATAGTCGTTGACATCCTTGCCGTTGACCGTAACAGTCATCTTAGTAGCAGGCGTGATGCGCGCGCGGGCAATAGCCGTCTTGCGGCGGCCGGTCGCGGCTATATACCTCTCTTTGTTTTTTTCTTTGGTAGCCATACTAATTCTTTATCGTCAGAAGTTTTATTCTGCGGGTCTGCAGCTTGTTCTTAGGGAGCATGCCCAGTATTGCGCGGCGGATTGCCTCCTTGTGTCCGCGGCGCGCTTTACCTGTTTCCGTCGAAGCAGTCAACATAGCATAGGTCTCCTCTTTTTGCCCGCCCGGATAGCCCGAATAGCGCAGGTATACTTTGCCCTCCTGCTTGTTGCCGGTGATTTTTATCTTGGTTGCATTAAGAATGGTCACCTCCTCGCCTACTATTTGATTTTTAACAAACGTAGTTTTGTGCTTGCCGAGCAGCGCTTTAGCCGCAGCCGAGGCGACGCGTCCCAAGGTTTTATTTTCTGCATCAATAGTTATCATACAAATTCAATTACGGCCATCTGCGCGGCATCTCCGGCGCGCGGACCCATTTTGGTGATGCGCAGGTAGCCTCCGGTGCGGTCTTTGTAGGTTGCGGA
>Ga0209542_10005141_pt1 | contig 26431 bp, 22 predicted proteins | sample RifCSPhighO2_01_FD_184028 | JGI IMG/M metagenome (GOLD analysis project Ga0209542, IMG submission 184028) | Soil microbial communities from Rifle, Colorado - Rifle CSP2_plank highO2_0.1 (SPAdes) (version 2) | ecosystem: Environmental > Terrestrial > Deep subsurface > Rock core/Sediment ...
TCCCAGACTGCCAGCACCCTTTACACGTCCCACGATAGTGCTTTAATTAAGGAATGAGGCAGGAACCATTTGATAAAAAGCGTCTGCTACGAGAGCAGGATCGACTTACGCGACCACCGCGGCTTGAGGGCGGGGTCAAAAACACCATGATGGAGTCGGCCAAAAAGCCCAAGAAAAGCTCTGGCAAGAAGTAGCTATGCATGCTTTCTAACCCACTCCACTTTCTCGACAGAAGAGATGCTGGGATTCGGCTTGCAAAAGCGCTTGCACGGTATGGCAGCGATGATGCGGTTGTATACGCCTTGCCACGCGGAGGTGTGGTGATAGGAGATGAGGTAGCTAAGCAGTTGGAACTACCGCTCGCCCTCATCATTCCACGAAAGATAGGGCATCCCGAGAACGAAGAATACGCTGTCTGCGCCGTTACTGAGGAGGGGGAGCTGGTGTGCAACGAAGAAGAATCGTCAAAACTTGATCCTGTATGGCTTGAGGCTGAGCGGAAGAAGGCGTTGACAGAGGCGAAGCGCCGCCGCCTCACCTATGACGACCGGGAGCGGTTATCAGCCTCGGGCAAAGTTGCCATCATCGTTGACGACGGTATCGCTACCGGACTGACAGCGCGCGCGGCCGTCCGCTCTCTTAGAGGGGAGCTGCCGAGTATGGTGGTTATAGCGGCACCCATAGCCCCCCAAGAAGTGGTTGAATATCTCCGAAGCGAAGCTGATGATGTGGTGATACTTGATAATACTGAGCCCTTTTTAGGAGCTATAGGTGCCTACTATGACTCCTTCCCCCAAGTATCAGATGAAGAGGTTATTCGAATCATGGGAGAGCAGGAAGGGACGTCGAGATAGCGGTTCCAACATCGTCCCAGCCAGCAATAAATGAGAAGGTTTAAATTCAAGCACCTCACCAGAAGAGGACTGTGGTAATGTTGCTCACAGATCCAACCCTCATGGTAGGAGGCCAAGATGGCTCTTTTTAAACGCTGTTCGCATTGCATTTTGCCGTTGCAGCTCGATGTCATCGAAAAGATGTATCCGTACGAGATTATCTATTACGGCGACCTGCGGTCCAAGCTCATGACATTCCTTGCCGACGAGTTTGCCGATGCCGATGGTGATACGGAGATCATTAATCTCAGCCAACACAACGGCAGGGGCCGGCAATGGGGAATCATCTTACTGCGGTTTCCAGGAGAAGATGACTGGGAGCTTGCTGCACAGTTCGGTCACCATATCTGGCAGCGCTTCTCTCCGAAACGATTCATCGCAGTCGACTACTTCTCCCTCATTCGTTTGGGGACAGTTCCTGAGTCGTGGCGAGGACCACCGGACCGTGTCCCGACTGTTCGTTGCCTCAAGGAACTCACCGTTTTTTGCGAGCGACTCGATAACTGGAAGCCAGAAAGTCCGCTCATGCACATGGCAAGGCAGCGATATCTTCAGACCAAGTAGCCTGAGCGTGCCGGCCACCTTTCACGAGGTGGCCGGTTTCTTATACGCATAAAGGTTTCAAACATCGTCCCAGCCAGCCAGCAAAGCAGAGTTTGACACTCAAAACCGCCTCCTATATACTCCTTAAACGTGTTAAAAGCAGCTAAGAAACCACGTACCGAACGGAGCGGATAGGTCGCCAGACCTTTGCATGTAAATGCGCCGCCCCGAAAGGGGCTTTTTCTTTGCTCAGTGACACGGGAACCTTGAAAACCGAATATGTAAGGTAAATCAACTAGCTTCTGCGCAAGCAGGAGTGAAATTGATATTGCAATCAAAAATAAAGTTAAGTGGTATTCAGGTTTCCGCACTGGAAACTGAAGGGTGCACGGTGGATGCCTTGGCTTATGCATGCGATGAAGGACGTGACTAATCTGCGAAATGCTTCGGGGAGGCGATATGTAGCCTTTGATCCGGAGGTGTCCGAATGGGGAAACCCGGCCAGTAATGGTCATCTTGCCCGTATGTGGCAAGAAGCGAACCTAGGGAAGTGAAACATCTCAGTACCTAGAGGAATAGAAAACAATAGCGAGTTGCCTTCCGTCTGTTCGATTTATTCGAATGGATGGAAGGCAACTCTCGTGATTCCCTGAGTAGCGGCGAGCGAAACGGGAACAGCCCAAACCTCTTTCTTCGGAAAGGGGGGTTGTAAGGTAGGAGCTCCGTACTTGTACGGCAAGAGTTACAAAGGTTGTCTATAGCGGAAGTTGCTGGGAAGCAACGCCACAGAGGGTAATGGCCCCGTACGCGAAATAGATGACCCTCTTGTGCTCCTATTCTTGAGTAGTTCGAGACACGAATAGCTCGAATGAATCTGCCGGAACTAACCGGTAAGGCTAAATAATGCATAGGACCGATAGTGAACTAGTACCGTGAGGGAAAGGTGAAAAGAACCCCGAGAGGGGAGTGAAATAGAACTGAAACCGTGTACTTACAAAGGGTTAAGGGGGGCGTTCGCGTCCTTCTTAGCGTGCCTATTGAAGAATGAGCCTGCGAGTGTATGTATGTTGCCTATGGCTAAGTCCGTTATGGGACGGAGCCGCAGGGAAACCGAGTGTGAATAGCGCGTTAGTAGCATACATACGACCCGAAGCCAGGTGAGCTTGCCATGGGCAGGTTGAAGTGTGTCGAAAGACACATGGAGGACCGAACCCGTAGATCGTACAACGTCTTGGGATGACCTGTGGCAAGGAGTGAAAAGCTAATCGAACCTGGTAATAGCTGGTTCTCTCCGAAATAGCTTTTGGGCTAGCGTCGTGTGATCCCTCCGGGGGTAGAGCACTGGAAGGGACAAACAGGGGGAAACCTCGTTGTTCCTATCAAACTCCGAATACCGAGAGGTTACAGCACGGCAGTTAGACGGTGGGGGCGAAGCTCCACTCGTCGAAGGGGGAAGAGCCCTAGATCGCCAGTTAAGGTCCCTAAATTAACGCTCAGTACAACTTAAGGAAGTGAGGATCCTTTGACAATGAGGATGTTGGCTTAGAAGCAGCCACCATTTAAAGAAAGCGTAACAGCTCACTCATCGAGGGTCCTTGCGCCGAAGATAATCGGGGTTAAGCGTTATACCGAAACTGCGGGCTTGCATATTGCATGGTGCGCGCGATTTATTTCGTGTGCACCATGCAGTGTGCAAGCGGTAGGAGAGCGTTCGCATCCGCGATGAAGCCAAAGGGGTGACCCATGGTGGAGCGTTGCGAAGTGAGAATGCAGGCACAAGTAACCACAATGCGGGTGAGAACCCCGCACGTCGAAAGAACAAGGTTTCCTCAGCTATGGTGATCAACTGAGGGTTAGTCGGGCCTAAGGGGATGGCGAAAGCCGCACCCGATGGACACATGGTTAATATTCCATGACCGATCATGCATGCGATGGAGTGACGGATTGTTGTACCTATTGCCCATTATTGGATTTGGGTTCGTGAGTGAGGGGGTCTTCTAGGCAAATCCGGAAGACATTAACCCCGAGCGGAGCGACAATGTTCTCCCACGGGGGAGCAGAGAGTAGGGAGCACGGTTCCAAGAAAAACTTCTAAGCTTCAGTGCATGACGACCGTACCGGAAACCGACACAGGTGTTCAGGTCGAGTAGACTAAGACGAACGAGTGAGAGGTCCTCAAGGAACTCGGCAAAAAAGCGGCCGTAAGTTAGCGATAAGGCCTGCCTCCAGCAATGGAGGCCGCAGCGAAAGATTTTCTGCCAACTGTTTACCAAAAACACAGCTCCCTGCGAACTCGTAAGAGGATGTATAGGGGGTGACGCCTGACCAATGCCGGAAGGTCAAGCACGAACGGTGATATGTCTTCGGATGTGTTGCTTGGTCGTATAAGCCCCGGTGAATGTCGGCGATAACTATAATCGTCCTAAGGTTCCGTATCCGATTTATCGGGTACGGAACGGATTGGGACGATTATGGGAGACCGTAAACAGCCCGAGAGGGTAACGTCAAAGAAGCTACCTCTTTTAACCGGAAGGTTAATTGAATCCACGACTCAAATGAGAGGCCATACGTCGTGCCCCCAGCAATGGGGTGAAGATATGGTCCTACTTAGAGGAATAGTAGAGCGTAATTCCTAAACAGATTGGGACATTCTACCGTAAGGTAGATTGCAAATTTCGCTATATGCGGGGAACCCCGGTTGTATCTGGAGCTACTTATGTACAGGCGTTTACTCAGCATTGTCTGGTAAATGATATACTGTACCTATGAGTAAAAATGCTTCCAGTGGTTCTGATGAAAATCAGAAGCCGGACAATCCGCAGGAAACGTTAGAAGTAGAGAAGTACTATTACGCTGGATTTTTTGCAGGTGAGATGTCCTGTTCGGTCATCAAAGCAGCAAATTATAATCCAGTTGGGCACTACTATTTCGCAATTGATATCACTGTTACAAACGCAGATAAGAATCTGCTACAGCGAGTCAATGAAATAGTAATGCAAGGGAGTGGAGTAATCAGTCCGGTCAAGGGAGCATTCAACCTAAGCGCGCGAGGTAAAAATCGCGTGCGGACAGTGTTAGCCTTCCTTGATCAGTATCCGATTATCGTTGGTGATCTTGCGAGAAACCGTATTGCGCTTATGAGAGATGCACTGGCATATCTCGAAGAGCATAGGGGATCACGCGGGCATCAAGAAAAGATTAAAGTAATGGATGACATACGTAAAAAGTTACGACAGATCAAAGAATCTGGAGTACCTTTGGTATCGTATGCTCAAGAATTCGTAAGTACTGACGCCATAGGTCATTTCCTAGCGGGAATACTAGATGGTGAAGGTTCTTTTGGATTCAAGAAAAGCGGCAATCATCAGGAGCCTTTTCTAGCAGTAGCTATGAAGGATCGGAAGATCATCGAGCTATTCGTAGAATTTCTACAGTACGGAAAAGTGCGTCTCCGAAGTGATGGGATGTACCATTATGAAATCAATCACTCTCAAGTACTTCAAAAAATATGTTTGTTATTCCTCACACGCTACCCACTGCAACATGCACTGCAACGTGAAAGGATGACAACGCTTCAACGGATCCTCAACGACTACACGCGAAATCCCGTATTTTCTCCAACAGAGAAAACGGGAATGATATAGTCTGAACTCTATGGCGACATAGAGAGTTTGGCTCGCGCCAAACCGCTTCATCATTAGATGGAGTCACAAGTCCACTAGGACTTAACAAGTAACAGAATGTGTCTGGTAAGTTCAGACGTGCACGAATGGCGTAATGAGTGGAAAACTGTCTCGAGGACTCGCTCGGTGAAAATGCAATACCGGTGAAGATGCCGGTTACCCGTAGTTAGACGAAAAGACCCCAGGAGCTTTACTACAGCTTGATATTGGGGCTGTGTGGTTCATGCGTAGCATAGGTGGGAGGCTTTGAAGCAGATCTTTCGGGGTTTGTGGAGCCGCCAGTGAAATACCACTCTTGAATTGTGCAGTCTCTAACCCGGTTAAGAACTAATCGGGAACAGTGTCTGGCAGGTAGTTTTAGTGGGGCGCTATCCTCAACAGCAGCGCCCATCCGACTAAAATATCAAAAACAGGAAAATATAAGTAAGGGGGACTGTATCGAGCGATCGATACAAGCAATCTGGCCATATGCTGGAAACTCCGAGTATCTTCAAGTACTCGTTCGCTTCGCGGACAGTGAAAATCTTGAAGTGCGGACAATCAGCAGGGAAGACTCGTAAGAGAACCCTCAGAGACTACATGCCAGACTCCGCGAAAGCGGATGAAGATATAGTCCGATCTGCATGGCGACATGCAGGTGCAATTCCGTGATTGCGCGCTTGAGTAATCAAGTAACATAAAGCCTAAAAAGTAACGGAGGAGTCTATTAAGGTTCTCTAGGCGCGAATGGAAACCGTGCCGATAGTGTAATGGCATAAGAGAGCTTAACTGTAAGGGGTACATCCCGCACAGATGCGAAAGCAGAGCATAGTGAACCGATGGTCCGCCTTAGATGCGGCCAGAGATTAACGGATATAAGTTACCCTGGGGATAACAGGCTAGTTCCGCCCAAGCGTCCATAGCGACGGCGGAGTTCGGCACCTTAACGAATCGGGGTGCCATGCGAGTAATCGCATGAGCCTGGATCCCTAAGATATTGGCTCCAAATCTTAGGGATTCAAAATCATGGCTTATAACGGTGGAATCCTAATACTTTCGAGTATGGACAATACCGTGGGAAGTTCATATGAGGTATGGCGATCAAGTACAGCCAGTGCATTGCACGCCTCATTTGTAACCCCGTAGAGACTTGCTTCCTTAGCGAAGCGGAGTCGCTCTCGAGAGCGGCTAAGACGCCATCTCCTCTCAACTGATCGAGAGGATGAAGATATAGTCCGATCCTTCTAGTAATAGAAGCAAAACAATCGACAGCGATGTCGGCTCACCTTAGCGCGGGGCTGGAGAAAACATACCTTCTCTCCCTATCGGAAACGGTAGGGCAATAAACAAGCTCAAAACGGTGAAGGCTGACTCATGCAATGACCTCTTGTTTCGGAGGTCCCAAGTATTTATACTTGATGTATGAGAGCTAACGCCGTGGGAAAGGGGTGTTCTGAAGTTGAATTAGCGTATATAGCTGGTTTCCTAGATGCTGATGGCGCTATTATGGCGTGCATTGAAAAGCATATCGGAAAGCGGTTCGGGTTCCGCGTTCGAGTTTCGGTGAAAGTCACCCAACACGACCGCGAAGTTCTCGACTGGATGCGCGAGAAACTCCAGGTCGGAATAGTGCGGGCGAATCGTCCGGCGAGTGATCGTCAGACCTTTGACCTCCACATTCGTGACCGGGAGCACGTGCGCCAAGTATTACTGGCACTTATGCCCTATGTACGCGTAAAGCGTGCGCAGGCGCAGATAGCGCTCGAGATTCTCGACATAGTTGTTGAGACTCCCGAGCACGTAATTCAGAGCGCTGAGTTAGCAGACGCTTTGTCGCGGTTCAACGTCCGGTCCAAAAACCGGCGGAAGAACTTTGTGGCAAAGGTCCAAGAACATCTCTCCCCTAACGACTGAGCGCTCCCTTTTTGGAGGAGAGCGCGAGATATGCCCGGAGTAAGCGCCGGGGTATAACACGGCTTGCATCTACGGTTGTAGTGGTGACATTACAACTATGATGATGGAATAGTCTGATACTTGCGGGAACGCAAGAGAACAAAGAAATGAGGTCCCAAGCGTTTGGCTGTTCGCCAATTAAAAAGGTACGCGAGCTGGGTTCAAACCGTGAGGGGATTGAGTAGCAATACTGGATCTCCTCACCGTTTGAATCCCTTCGAGATTTCTGTTGTCAGAACTTGAAAAAGTGCGAAGTGAATGTTTTTTCGTCTTGAAATTAAGATAGAACCAACCATGACACGGCGGTCTGTTGCAGGAATGTAATAGAAGCAAATCAACTGATATCGGTAGAACCCCACGCGGGCAATACCGAGGGAAGCGCAAGCACCCGTAGAGACTGAATGTTGATCACGAAGACCTCGTGAAGTTACAGTCCGATCCTCCGAGCAATCGGAGCAAACGAAATGCGTGAGACAGGTTGGTCTCCTATCTACTACGGGCGTTGATTCTTGATGAGCGTTGCCCCTAGTAAGAAATTGCTACTTCAGAGAGAGATCTCTGATGACAACGCGGCTTATAACGGTGAAGTCTACGGCTCACCTGGTCTTAGAGTTAGATATCCCATCGGTCCGTGGATATCAACTTGCTTGAGGACCAGACTGACGCTATGATAATACCGTGGGAAGTCGATCAAGTAGTACCAAAGATACAAATCTTGCTTATATCGCAGGGTTTCTTGACGGTGATGGAAGCTTAATGCTCCAGGTCAAGAAGCGAAGCGATTCCGGAAAAGGTGTGCGATTTATGGCGACCATATGTCTTTATCAAGACACGCGCCACGAAGAACCCCTCCTCTGGATTCAAAAGCAGGTTAAGTGCGGGTATATATCCCGCAGGAACGATGGTATGACAGAGGTGCGCATTAATGGTTTCTCTCAAGTTCGAGGGATACTAGAGATGCTTCTGCCATATATTCGTTTCAAGCGTGTGCAGGCGCGGGCGCTTCTAAAAGCATGTCTTATGCTTGAGAAGCAAACGTTGCGCACTCTTAGCCAGCGCGATATACGCACTATTGTTGATCTGATCCTCCTCATACAGCAAGAAAACTATATGAGTAAGGGAAGACGGACAAAAGAAGACTTGTATCAACTACTTGGTTTGACCCCGTAACGACTTGAGTTGAAAGACACTCAGACTCATGCGATGAGGAATCGTTCCAAAGAGAACGACAGCACGCATGGGTAAGATGCCGCCATCCTCTTTCTATCCAATACAATCGCAGTGGTATGCGAAGGATAGAACGGATGAAGATATAGTCTGTGCTCCCGGAAACGGGGGAATACACGACGAGAGGACCGGGGTGAACTGACCTCTGGTCTACCAGCTGTTCCGCCAGGAGCATCGCTGGGTAGCTATGTCGGGATGGGATAACTGCTGAAAGCATATAAGCGGGAAGCCCACTCAAAGATTAGGAATCGTTATGAGACACCTAGCAGACTACTAGGTTGATAGGCTCTAGATGTACGCACAGCAATGTGTTCAGTCGAGGAGTACTAATATGTCCAATGGTTCCGGTGCGGAATTCTGTGTGTCACTTAACTTATTTGTTTGCATACCTTACATGTTCGTATTTCCGGAAACATAAACGCGCCCGGAACGCTGGTGATTCATCGGAGGGGCCATACCCGTTCCCATTCCGAACACGGCAGTCAAGCCCTCTTGAGCCGATGGTACTCCGTAAGGGGGAGAGTAGGTTGTCGCCAGCGTTCCGGGCGCGTTTTCGTATATACTTAGGCCATGTCTTGGGCAGGTGAACGGCGGGCAACCATCATAGCGATCGCATCGTTCGTGGTACTTGCTGCGCTCCTCATACTCGGCTTCTCCATTTTCTATGACACCCCCACCTGCACCGACAGGAAGCAGAATCAGGATGAGGACGGGATAGATTGCGGTGGTTCCTGCACGACGTTGTGTTCCTTCCAGGTAGAGGACGCTCCAGTGGTGAGCTTTGTGCGCGCTCTGACTCCCCAAATGGGCCGCACCGATATCGTTGCGCAGATAGAGAACCGTAATGAGACCGCTGAAGCGGTTGATGCACCATTCCTTCTTGAGGTGTACGATGCCAATCGTCGGCTCATTGCGAAGAAGACCATACAGGTCGATCTTCCTCCTGAAACAACCGTTCCTATTTATCTTGCTGACGTCGCACCTCGCGAAAGCGTTGCGGCTCAGGCCTTCCTTGTACCTGATACGGAGTCGATCGTATGGAGGAAGGTATCTGGAGAAAGGCTTTTCCTGCCCACGGTGACGCAGATCCTTATTGCTGAAGGGGATGCTCCCCGTGTCACTGCAACGCTCGTGAATCCGTTAGCGCGTGTCATATACGATATAACCCTGATCGCCATTGTGCGTGACGCATCCGGAAACGTCATTGCGGCGTCCCAAACCGTTGTTTCGGCACTACCTTCGCAGGGAACAGCACCGGTCACGTTCACTTGGAACACCCCCTTCAGTGCATTCTCGCCGCGCGTCGATATATATCCTGTGCCTGAACTCTCTTCCCGTGTGCCATGAGCGAGATCGTACGCACTCATTCCTTCCGGGCAGTTCTTGCTACCTGGCCCTTACTTGCTCTTGGGGTCGCACTCTCGCTCCTTGGCGTGCTGACCATACATCCCTTCGACGGTTCTCCTTCGCTTGCGCCACGCCAGCTTGTGTTCATAGCGGTTGGCATAGTTGCGTACATCGCCGTTGCCATTACGGATATGCGCTTCATCAGGCGCACTCAGGTCATTGTCGCTGGATATCTTGTTGCAGTTGGACTCTTGAGCCTCGTTCTCATAGTGGGGGATGTTGTACAGGGAGCGAGGAGCTGGTTTGATTTCGGCTTCTTCTCCTTCCAGCCATCGGACTTGGCGAAGCTTGTCGTGATAGCGCTTCTTGCGAAGTACTTCTCGCGCCGTCACATGGAGATCGGATACGTCCATCACATCGTGATCTCAGGCATATATACGGCAGCCATTGTCCTTTTAATACTTGTGCAGCCGGACCTCGGTACTGCGGCCATACTGAGTGTGGTGTGGTTCGGCATGGTGCTCGTCTCCGGTATCTCAAAGAAGCACCTTGCGGCCGTTTTTCTTATTGGCCTCGTTGCTGCAGCAGGACTCTGGTCCTTCGGACTAGCCGAATACCAGCGTACCCGTATCCTCGCCTTCGTGAACCCGGCAGCCGACATTAGGGGAAGTGGGTATAACGCGTACCAGGCAACCGTTGCAGCTGGAAGCGGGGAGTTCTTCGGGAAGGGTATAGGGTATGGAACACAGTCGAAGCTGCGCTTCCTTCCTGAATACGAAACCGACTTTATCTTCGCGGCCTTCGCCGAGGAGTGGGGCTTTGTTGGAATTACTCTCCTTCTTGCGCTCTATGGTCTTCTCCTATACCAACTCCTTAAGATATCCAGACTCGCTGCCACCAACTTTGATGCACTGTTTGCCATAGGGGTGGCGATTCTCTTCACAGCGCACATCGGCATACATGCAGGTATTAATCTAGGCCTGCTTCCGGTTACAGGCACTACGATACCATTCATGAGTTCAGGAGGGTCTCACGTGCTTATAGAATTCCTAGCGCTGGGAATTGTTGCGTCCCTTTCGCAGCAGGGAAGGAGTGTTCCTCGGGATGCGTCCCAGCAGGAGTACGAGGGCTAGTAGAGGGCGAGGGTTTTCTTGAGCATTTCCTCCTCGGAGAATTTCTCGCGCACTGAACATTTTAGTTCTTTCCCATACTTTTGAGCTTCTTCCGGATTAAGGAGAAGACGGGTGAGGGCATCGGCTAAACCATCGACGTCGTCAGGCTCAATAAGCAGGCCGTTCTTTTCATGTTGAATGACTTCCGGTATTCCTCCTACCTTTGTTGCTATGACGGGAAGTCCAGCATATCCGGCCTCAAGAAGTGCAAGCGGAAGGCCTTCCTTCCGTGAGGCCATGAGGAAGATATCGGCTGCGGCAAGATATAGATGAACGTCTGGAACAAAGCCGAGAAGGAAGGCACGTTTCTGCATACCGTATGAGTCTATGAGGCGGGCAAGTGCCCCATGTTCCTCTCCTTCGCCGGCAATTACGAGCGCTGCCGAGTCGACGTTCGTTCGTACGCCTGCGAAAGCGCGCATAGCAATATCGATGCCTTTATTTCGCGTCAACTCTGCAGGCATGAATATCCATTCTTTGTATTTTGCAAGATCAGGGAGGGAGGGGGCGAGAAAGCTGCGGGCTTCTTCACGGGACTTAAGGGGGAATTCCCGTATGCCGTTATGTACAAGATGAACCTTCTTCTTTGAGAAAAGAGAAGGAGTGGTTGCATAGTCTTTCTCGGAAACAGCAATGACGGCATGCGAAAGTAAGACGGTCGCCCAGGAGCTAATCCAAATGAAAGCCTTCATAAAAGCGTTGCGGGGCTCGCGGTGCGGCCAACCATGCGCAGTGAAAACAATGCGCGCTAGTTTTTCCAGGCGGCCTGCGACTGCGCCGATACTGCCGACCTTCGAGCTGTTCAAATGGAGTACATCAGGACGTTCTTCTCGTATGAGTTCGCGAAGTTCTTTAAGTACTCGCCACTCCCTGAAGAAGGAAACATCGCGGACAAGACTTGGTATTGAAAGGGTCCGTATACCTGACTCTGCAAGACGGGCCGCAAGCATACCGGTCTCGCTTCCGGGCCTGCCAGTGCCTCCCAGCGCGACTGCTACATCTGCGCCCTGGGCATGACAGTGCTGTGCAAGGGTGAATACGTAGCTCTGAGCGCCGCCCCAGTTGGACTTGGTTATGACGAAGAGAATCCTTTTTCCGGCGAGACTTTCCATGGATACGATAACTGTACGGGATGGGGGCAGGGTCGCAAGCCACTTTACAGGGCCTTTTGAGGTTATAGTATCCAACAATGACCACCCGGCGCGAAACGGTACTCCTCCTTCTGGGGGACGTCATTCTCCTCGTATTCTCCCTATGGCTTGCGCTTGCAGTGCGTAATTGGGAATTCCCGACCTATCACTACTATGCCGGGCACCTTATTGCCTTTGTTCCTGTCTTCCTGATCTCGCTCCTCATCTTCTTCATCTCGGGACTCTATGAGCGGCAAACCCGTCTCGTGAAGCGTATTCTTGGCATACGGATCCTCGGAGCACAGCTTGCCAATACCGCGATTGCCGCCGTTCTCTTCTTCATTCTTCCATTCGAAATTGCTCCGAAAACCATTCTTGCGCTCCACCTTGGCATATCAGTCGGACTTATCAGTGCCTGGCGCTTTTTTGTTGTTCCCTCGTTCAAGCTCGGCGGGCGGCAGCGCGCGCTGTTGGTAGGTACAGGAGCGCTTTTGGAAAACGTATTCAAGGAGGTCAATAACCAACCGAAGTACTACATTAAGTTTGTCGAGCGCATCGATTTCGCGAATCTTTCGCCCGGCTCGCTTCCCGAACGCGTACGCTCAGCCATAGGGAAGGGGATAGGGCTTGTAGTCATCGACACGCGCGACGAAGCGGTACGACACGTACTCCCTGACCTTTACGACCTCATGGTTTCAGGAGTCTCCTTCACCGAGTTCTCCACTTTCTATGAAAGTCTCTTTGACCAGGTCCCGGTCGATCACATAGATCACGCGTGGATACTTGAGTGCCTACCGAAGCGCAACATGATGTACAGCCTGGCTAAGCGCGCCATAGACATAGTTGGAGGCCTCATCGGACTCGTACTTGCAACGCCTTTTATCCTTGCAGCTGCAGTATTGCTTGCTCTCGAACGTGGTGAACCGTTCGTATTCCACGAACGCATCGGGGAGGCCGGAAAGCGCTTCTGGATCGTAAAACTTCGCACCATGCTTATGAACGATCACGGTGACCCCGAGCTGCAAAAGCAGAATCGGGTGACTAGGCTTGGCAAGTTTCTCAGGAAGTCTCGCATCGACGAGCTTCCGCAGCTCTGGAATATCCTCAAGGGAGAATTGTCGTTCATCGGCCCGCGGCCTGAACTTCCCTCCATTGCAGAGGTCTACGAACGCGAGATCCCGTATTACAGCATCCGTCACCTCATCGCACCCGGCCTCTCAGGATGGGCGCAGATCTACGACTATGACGCTCCGCGCGGTGGTGCCGACGTCGAGCGTACGAAGCGCAAGCTCTCGTACGACCTCTACTACCTCAAGAACCGTTCCTTCGGGCTTGATATGACCATTGCGCTCAAGACGTTACGAGCGCTCGCTTCCTTTTCAGGAAAGTAATGATATGAAAGAGAAAGTTGTTGTCACAGGAGGGGGAGGGTTCATCGGATCGCACATCGCAGATGCGCTTGTGGAGCGCGGATACGACGTGCATGTCATAGATACGTTCGTTGCAGGGAAGCGTGAGCACGTACCTGCTGCTGCAATAGTTCACGAAGTTGATATTACCGATACTGAAGCAATACGCCCCATTCTTGCTGGAGCAAGGGCAGTCTTTCACGAGGCGGCCCTGCCACGCGTACAGTTTTCCATAGATGAGCCCACTGAGAGTCATCGCATCAATGTCGATGGGACGCTGTCAGTTTTGATTGCATCTCACGAAGGAAAAGTTGGGAAGGTGATCTTTGCAGCTTCAAGTTCTGTATACGGGAATCAGGAAACGCTTCCGCTTCACGAAGGACTGCCGCCGACTCCCGTGAATCCGTATGGTCTCCATAAATACATTGGCGAGGAGTACATGAAGCTTTTTGCCAAGCTCTACGGCCTCCCGACCGTCTCTCTGAGATACTTCAACGTATATGGTCCGCGTCTTGATCCTGAGGGTCCGTACGCGCTTGTGATTGGACGTTTTCTTAAGCAGATACAGAACCGAGAGCCGGTCACTATCCTCGGTGACGGCGAGCAGACCCGTGACTTCATTCATGTGCGCGATATTGTCAGAGCAAACCTTATGGCGCTTGAAAGTCCGGTGGGGAATGGCGAGGTCATCAATATTGGTGCGGGACGTTCCATCACGGTAAACGAACTTGCTGATCTTCTTGGAGCGACTGAAAAGGTCTCGCTTTCTCCGCGTGTTGAGGCTCGTCATTCTCGTGCTGATATACGCCGAGCCAAAGAGCTGCTTGGGTGGGAACCTGAAGTACAGATCGAAGACGGCATTAAGGAGCTCAGGGAGACTTTCGGCGTATGATCGTCGACGGGAATAACATCGCTTCAGATATCCTTCGCTCCGTGAGGGCGGAATTAGGAGAACAGGAGCCGGTAGTACGCGCAGTCGTCATGGCGCCGACTGCAGTAACTGAGTCATACCTTCGTATAAAGACAGAAAAGGCACGCGAAGCAGGCATGCGTCTTGAACTTGTACGCATAGAGAGTGAAGCGAGTAAGGAAGAGATCATTCATAAAATTGGGCTCCCAGGAGCAGATGCCGTCATCGTGCAGCTCCCACTCCCAGCGAATATCGATGAGCAGTCAGTACTCAATGCTATTCCGCTCGAGAAGGATGCGGATGCACTTTCGAGCCTCGCATACGGACGCTTTCTGAATAACGAGAAGGGAGCACTTCTTCCTCCAGTCGCGTGTGCGGTTGCGGAGATATTGAGCCGTGCGGGTGTGCAGGTAGCCGGAAAACGGACTGTCGTAGTAGGTAACGGCAAGCTTGTGGGTGCACCGGTAGCGGCATGGCTTGCGCGTGAAGGGGCGGATGTAATCATCCTCACGCAAGGAACGTTCGAAAACAAAAAAGCTTTTCTTAAAGATGCAGAACTGGTTGTTTCCGGAGCAGGAAGTCCACACTTCATAACCCCTGACCTTCTTCAAAAAGGAGTTCTGCTTATCGATGCGGGAACCTCGGAGTCTGATGGAGCGATCGTGGGGGACTTTGATCCGGCCTGCGCCGAGATTGCGTCTCTCTACACGCCGGTTCCGGGAGGAGTGGGGCCCATAGCAGTCGCCTGCCTTTTCAAGAACGTGGCTGAACTTATAGGAAATAAGGGCCTGCAATATCCCTAACCTGCCTAATTGGCAGATATCTAAAAAGGCCGTACACTGGGCTTATCTATGGAATCCCGCACCCGGCATGTCGCATGGTCGGTAGCAGTGCTTCTTGTTGCAGGCCTGCTTGCATGGTTTGTTCTCACGACGAATAGTCCGGAATCACGGCATCAGGTGAAGCTCGGACTTGACCTGGCCGGTGGTACGGAGCTTGTATATCGCGCTGACACGAGCGCAGTCACAACGGACAAGGAAGGAGCTCTTTCGTCCCTGCGTGAAGTCATTGAGCGACGCGTGAACCTCTTCGGCGTTGCAGAGCCTCTCGTACAACTTGAGAAGTCGAGCGCAGTTGCAGGTGCGCAGGAAGATCGTCTCCTGGTAGAGCTTCCGGGAGTTACTGATGTAGCCGCTGCGGTAGATGCCATCGGTGCAACGCCAGTTCTTGAATTCAAGCTTCTTCAGGAAGGGGACGAAGCAGCGTCCTCAACATACGCTGATACTGGTCTTACGGGCCGCTATCTTGAGTCGGCTGAACTCCAATTCGCGCAGGGAGCCGGAGGACAAGTAGGAAGCGCGCCGGTCATCGTACTTCATTTCAACGAAGAGGGAACTACTCTCTTTGAAGAGATCACGACTGCGCATGTGGGTGAGACGCTTGCGATCTTCCTCGACGGATCTTCGGTTTCTGAACCGACCATACAGGAACCTATTTCCGGAGGCGATGCGACTATCACCGGTTCGTTCACCGCCCAGGAAGCACGCGATACGGTCCGTGACCTTAACTTCGGTGCGCTCCCGGTACCCATTGAGCTTGTCTCAAGCAACTCGGTTGGTCCTACGCTCGGAGCGGATGCGTACGCAGCCGGCTTGAACGCAAGCGTCATCGGCTTCGCGCTCGTGGCTCTTTTCATGATCGCTTGGTACAGGCTCCTGGGCTTCGTAGCCACGATAGCGCTTATCATCTACATCCTCATGACGATTGCGCTCATAAAGTTCATACCGGTGACACTTACCGCGTCCGGCATCGCTGCGCTCATCCTTTCAATCGGTATGGCGGTGGATGCGAACGTCCTCATTTTCGAGCGTATGAAGGAAGAGCTGCGACAAGGGAAGGCACCGCACGATGCTGTGGCTATCGGCTTTAAGCGCGCATGGCCAGCTATCCGCGACGGCCACTTCACCATGATCATTTCAAGCATCATCCTCTTCTGGATGGGGACTTCAATGGTGCAGGGATTTGCGCTCGTGTTCGGTCTCGGTGTCATCTGCTCACTCATTACGGCGGTCTCGATAACCCGAGTGTTCCTGCTTGCGATATTGCCGTTTGAGACGACTCCGGTCTGGAAGAGGCTCCTTGAGGCCGGTTTCGGGAAACGTAACACTTAGTACTATGTTTATCGTCAACCATCGTCGCTTCTTCTTCTGGCTCACGGGGCTTTTCCTAGTGGCTTCTGTTGTTGCACTTGTATTCATTCCCCCGAAACTTTCCATAGAGTTCACAGGAGGGTCGCTTATTGAAGTTGAGTACACTGCAGAGCGTCCTCTGCACGAGGATACAGTTGCGCGCATCGAGGCGCTCGGTCTTGAGGCCTCTGTCCGAGAGTCAGAAGAAAGGGGACTTATCGTCCGTACGCATACTCTCACTCCTGCCGAGCACGGCACACTCATTTCTGCGCTTTCTGATAACGGCAATCATCCCCTTACGGAGCTTCGTTTCAATTCCATCGGTCCTTCTTTAGGACAGGAACTGGCAACTAAAGCCCTTTACGCCATTCTCGCAGTTACGCTCGCAATCATGCTCTATATCGCCTGGGCCTTCAGGAAGGTCTCCCGTCCGGTTCCTGCGTGGGGATACGGCATCATCTCGGTTGTCATGCTTGCTATCGATATTATCGTTCCTGCCGGCTTCTTCGCCGTTTATGCGTACTTTACGGGCGCGCAGGCAGATACACTATTCGTCGTGGCTCTCCTAGCCCTCATGGGGTACTGCATCAACGATGTGATCGTGATCTTCGATCGCATACGAGAGCACTTGAAGACAAATGAAGAGCAGAAAATAGTTGAAGCATTTGAGATAACAGTGGGGAAGTCCATTACGGAGACATTGGGACGCTCCATCAATACCTCGCTTACTGTTGCGCTCGCCCTTCTTGCAATTGTTCTCTTTGGGAGCGAATCAGTGAGAACCTTTGCGCTCGTGATGCTTGTTGGCGTCATTATCGGCACCTTCTCCTCAATTGCACGTTCAGCACCTCTCCTTATTCCGGTCGCAGTATGGGCGGAGAAGAGATTAGTTCTTAAAAAAAAGAAATAGCATGATCATCGGCGTTACCGGTACCAACGGAGCGGGGAAGGGTACGGTTGTCGATTACCTCGTTTCAAAGAAAGGGTTTAAGCACTATTCAGCAAGAGAATTCATAGTCGAGGAAGTTAAGCGGCGCGGTCTTCCAGTGAACCGCGATACGATTACTTATACAGCGAATGATCTTCGTGCTACGTACGGGCCTGCATATGTTGTCGAAGAACTTATTAAACGTACTAAAGCTGATGGAGGGAATGTGGTCATAGAATCCATTCGGACAATAAGTGAGGCCGAAGTGCTCCGTAAAGAAGGTGGGTTTATTTTTGCAGTTGATGCGGATCCGCACACCCGCTACGAGCGAGCCGTACGTCGAGGAAGCGAAACGGACAAAGTTGATTTTGAGACATTTATTGCACAAGAAGAAAGGGAGCTTACGTCAAATGATCCAAACAAACAAAATGTTTTAGGAGTCGTGGCAATGGCGGATTATCAGCTCCTGAATAATGGAACCCTTGAAGAATTACAGTACGGAATCGCAAATATCTTTGCACAGAAGAGGTTTGACTAGATCTAGGACAGGAGCATAGTAAATAAGGTTCAATTAAGGAGGTTCGCATGCAACAGTCCTTTTCGTTAAATAGTCAGCTGGCGAACCTTGAGTCTTCGTCAGTTATGTTTGCCCAATTTCTCTTCGAAGAAGCTCGGGCTTGTGTTCAAGCTCGCAAGTACGATGTTGCCATCAGCTTCCTCGAGCGAGCGATGTTCGAATGTATCCCCGATAATCGGATACGCGCGAATCGTCTGCGGCAGCGAATGTTGCTCACGTTGTGGGCTGAGATTGAGGACAACTTTTGGACTGGTGTATCAGTCCAGGTCCATGAACATTGCATTGAGTTCGAGAAAGCAATCTCAAGGGAACGTAAGAAGTTTGCGAGAAGTGGTTTGGCAGACGAACTCTTGAAGCATGCTTCGAATGATAATCACTTATCCCACGTTGAAGCCTACTATCTCGGACAGGCCGCAGTTTTTGCTGGCACACTATGTCAACATGGTCGCCAGCTAGATAGGTCGGAGATGGACACGTTCAAGAAGCTCCTCTGCCATGGATTCATGGACTGAATGATGCGGGCGGTTCTATATGGAACCGCCCGTCTCGCTATTTATGTAATAACCGTCCCAACGAACGGTTCACCATTTAAATACTTTTCAAACTCACCAAGTCTTTTTCCGTTAATAACCGCAACCTCAAGGCCTAACGCCTCAGCCTCTTTTGCAGCAACCGGATCAAATGGGGAAGAAAGGCCGGGGTCCCATCGGTCAGGAATAAGGGAGCGGAAATGTTTCCAGTCGACTTTCTCTAGCTTATTCGCGTCAGGGAAGTCCTTCGGATTCTTGTCATACACATAGTCGATATCCGAAAGGTTCACGACGCGCTTTGCGCCGAGCTCCTTTGCGGCCATGACTGCGCAATAGTCAGTGGACCAACCCGGACGCCAGCCTGCGCCAATGATAATAGGTGAACGGGAACGGAGTCCGCGTGTCGGGTTCTTTACAATGCGCTCCTGCGCCTCTTCTTTGAAAAGCGTGCGCATAAGATGCCCGTTCAGGCGCGTTGAATGAATGCCCAGCCAATCCAAGTCATTGCGGTCAAGGTCGCCATGCGAATCGCGTCCTGCGTCCCGATACCTGCGTGCGGTAGCACCTCCTCCAGTGATTATGAAAAAAGAAACTCCTCGACTTATCTGGCCGAGGACGAACATACGAAAACTCTTGAGAAAGGAAACGTCTATAGCATCGGGAACGATGAGACTCCCTCCAACGGAAACCACTATATACTCACGTTTTTTTGCACGGGTTAAAAGACTCATGCAAGGCTTGACGGTCTTCATATCATACGCCGACGGTGGAGGGGTGCAACTTGCGGAACCGGAAAAGTGTTTTGGGGTAGTAAGTACAGCCTGAAAACGATATATTGATGCGCTTGACTCGCCATATCGCTTCATATAGTATGACCCTACTGCCCTCACAAGGGGCGGGCGTTCTTTTGTCCTTTGAAAACTACATAGTTCGAATGGTAGGAAACCAAGAATTCATTGTTTTCTTGTGTTCCGCCTATTCTTAATGAGAGTTTGATCCTAGCTCAGGATGAACGCTGGCAGTGTGGATAGGGCATGCAAGTCAAGGGGGCCTTCGGGCAACCGGCAGACGAGGTCAGTAACACGTACGAACGTACCCCAGAGTCTGGCATAGCCAACCGAAAGGTTGGGTAATTCCAGATGGTCCTTACGAGGTAAAGATTTATCGCTCTGGGAGCGGCGTGCGCAGTATCAGCTTGTTGGTAAGGTAACGGCTTACCAAGGCTACGACGCTTAGGGGGGGTGAGAGCCTGTTCCCCACCGAGTGGACTGAGACACGGCCACTACTCCTACGGGAGGCTGCAGTCGAGAATATTTCGCAATGGACGAAAGTCTGACGGAGCGACACTGCGTGATGGATGAAGTGCTTCGGCACGTAAACATCTTTTATGAGGGACGAAATCATTGACGGTACCTCATGAATAAGGGGCTCCTAACTCTGTAAAATGTACGGTTAGGAATAAAGGAAAAACTCTGTAATTACCTGTGCAGCACTCGCGAGCAATCGCGGGTGAGAAAACTTGGCTATATGCTGGAAATCTCTTGTGGCCTGCGTCCCGTTTCGGGATCCCAAGAGACAATCAGCAGGGAAGTCCTCTGCGCGAAAGCGTATGACCCCTCAGAGACTACACGCCGAGCCCCACTAATACTGGTGGGTGATGATATAGTCCGATCCTCATAGTGATATGAGGGCGTATCGATCGTGGTACGCCGCAACGAAATGGCCAGCAGGAGCGGTAATACAGAGGCCCCAAGCGTTATCCGGAATTACTGGGCGTAAAGGATGTCAAGGCGGTCATGTTAGTCGTTCGTTAAATCCGTGGGCTCAACCTACGGCTCGCGAGCGAAACGGCATGACTAGAGGTTGGAAGAGGTGCGTGGAACTCACGGTGTAGGGGTGAAATCCGTTGATATCGTGGGGAACACCAAAGGCGAAGGCAGCGCACTGGTCCAAATCTGACGCTCACACATGAAAGCCAGGGGAGAGAAGAGGATTAGATACCCTCGTATTCCTGGCCCTAAACGTTGCTCGCTCGCTTTACGGAGTATCGACCCTCTGTGAGGCTAAGCTAACGCGGTAAGCGAGCCGCCTGGGTAGTACGAGCGCAAGCTTAAAACTCAAAGGAATAGACGGGGACTCGCACAAGTGGTGGATCATGTGGCTTAATTCGTAGCTAAGCGAAGAACCTTACCAGGGCTAGAAACCAAGCTGCACGCTCCCAGAAACGGGAGAAGCCTTCGAGGGTGCTTGGCAGGTGATGCATGGTTGTCGTCAGTTCGTGGCTTAAACAACTTGAGCCTTCGTCGAGTAATCGACGTCGAAAACTCGGCTCATAACGGTGGAACCCAAACATGAAGATAGGAAATTCTGAAAACCAGAAGCGGAAATGATAAAATGCATGAATGCATTCGTCTCTCTCGCTATCTAGCAATCAGTCCCCAATCCTTGATGTGGGCAATACCGTGGGAAGTCTGGAGTTACCGAGCGTGCTTCATGCTCGTAAAAACCTTTCTCTGGAGATGTCTGATTTCCAGAAAGAAGTTCTTATCGGGTGCATACTCGGTGACGCCTATATCAGCAAACTAGGGAAAGTCCGTATCGAGCAAAGCGTAAAAGAAGAAGAGTATGTATTGTGGAAATATTCAGTCCTCAATTCGCTTCTATATTCTACTGAACCACGCAAAATGGTTCGTTGGAACAAAAAGCAGGAGAAAGAATATGCTTCATATCGCTTTTCTTCCCGACAGTACTTTAAGAGTTGGAGAAATATCTGGTATCCGCAAGGAAAGAAGATATTCCCAAACTCTCTCATCCTAACTCCCGTCAGTTTGGCGGTGTGGTACATGGATGACGGGTGTTGGACGGGGAGTAAGGCAGTCATTGCCATTGAGGGATTTGATGACGAAAGTCAAGAATCTATTCAAAGAGCGTTAAAGTACCAATTTGGTATCGAAACGCACATCGGCAAGAACAGAAAACTTCTGATACGCAAAGAGAGTCATTCTAGATTCTTTTCGCTCATTGCAGACCATATTATTCCTAGTATGAGATATAAAATTCCAGACCCCGTAACGACTGGATTCCGCGTGGTAGCGGATGAAGATAGCGGATGTCCGCGCACTTGATGCGCGGGTAGCACCGCTATAACACGCCGAGCTCCGTTCGAAAGAACGGATGATGGTATAGTCTGATCTCATTCGTAAGAATGAGCTAACAAACAATGGAGCTGTTCCCTTCAGTGGGGTAACGAACGCAACCCTCGTTGTCTGTTACTTATGTCAGGCGAGACTGCCCCCTCACGGGGGAGGAAGGTGAGGATGACGCCAAATCAGCATGTCCCTTGATGCCCTGGGCTGCACACGTGATACAATGGGTGGTACAGAAGGACGCAATACCGCAAGGTGGAGCAAATCCCAAAAACCACCCCCAGTACGGATAGAGGTCTGAAACCGACCTCTTGAAGCCGGAATCACTAGTAATCGTAGGTCAGCCATACTACGGTGAATACGTTCTCGAGTCTTGTACTCACCGCCCGTCAACTCAAGGAAGTTGGAAGTGCCCGATATCTTGATTCATTCAGGACTACGGCAAGTTCAATGACAGGGAGTAAGTCGTAACAAGGCACGGCTAGCGGAAGCTGGTCGTGGAACATATCCAATCGGAATGAGATGTTCGAAAGAACACTCTCCGGTCGATCGCTCGCAAGAGCGGAGACATGGTACTCATCTCTAAATGGTACACGGACGCCGGAACAACGCACCGGTACTGGTTTGAAGCGCTCAATTGACGCTTTGAGTCGGTCGAATAGGCGGAACACAAGAGTACGAAGAATTCTTAGTTTACTTTCCAAAACAAGAGCCCTGTGTGAGCGATTGGTCTTCGGACCTGGTGCTCACACGGGGTTTTTGTAGTTAGATTGACAATATAGCAACAAGTGTGTTAGAGTCTCATCAGACTATATTCCCTGAGCATACTGAGATTTACACACTCGCCAATCCCAAGGAGATGCAAATGATCGAACAGATGTCCCAAGACATGCTTGAATGGCTGTCTTCCATCAGAATTTTTGGCTATCCCAGCAATACGGTGACCGCGTACGTGCTGACTGCACTCATGGTCGGACCACTTTTGGCCCTCCTGGTCTCGGGACGCCGGAGGATTCACGCTTACCGCAACTTCTTTGACTCGATCGATTGGATGGAGGTCGAGTTCTCGACAGCTTGCCGGCGCACACGGCTCCAGCGGCTCCTATTCCCGTTCAAGAGGAATTGGGTTTCGATGGGGGAATATAAGAGGAATCGTTGGAAGTATAAGAAAACGGGAATGATCAAACTATCCAAGGTGCGCCGACGAGGCCGTCCCCGATGTGGACTAAGCCAGGTTCCCGCGGAGTAAGGAGACCTTAGGTCTCCGAGAGTTCCCTAAAACTGAAGAGGCGTCACGGTCTAACCGGACGCCTCTTTCTTTATTCCTTGCCGGAAGCTTGTTTAAGCAATTACTTCGGTCGCAACTTGTGAGAGCCGGACGACTGCCCTCTGCCAGGTGCGCTTTTTATTGCGATGACGGCGTAGCTTATCTTCAGGAGTGGACGGCGAAGCACGCTGTTGGAGAAATCGGGATTCACGGGTAGTACCTCGATGAACCATGTATATCCGTACTATAACTGGAAAAGGGAGGATAGGTCTGGTAGTATCCACAGGTTAGCTTGCACGCGTAGCTCAGTTGGTAGAGCAACCGCCTGATACGCGGTAGGTCCTAGGTTCAAATCCTAGCGCGTGCACAAAGAGATCTGGCGTGTTCTGGACACGGTATACTGGATGCATGCGTGATGCGCTTGTCATTTTTATTGCGATCATTCTTTCCATAGTTATCGGAGGATACCTCTTTATGAACGGAGGTACGCAATTCAATACTCCTCCAGGAGTCGCCATAGAAACTACCGACTCCTCAGTCATGATCCTTGCCGAAGGACAGAATTCCGGCTTGGTCGATCGCCGTACCAACTTCCGCATCATGACCGATGTCGAGCTCCAGGAGCTTTGGACCATGGTTCACGGCCAGAGCGGTCCGGGCGTGCCCAACATCGACTTCTCCGAATACGAAGTCATCGCCATCTTTGACGGCACTCATTCTTCAGGCGGATACGACGTTGATATAACCGATATCACGGACGCTAACGGCGTACGCGCCGTTCACATACTCCGCCAGTCTCCAGGTGATAATTGTGCTGTCACCGAGGCTATTACGAGCCCCTTCCAGATAGTGCGCGTGTCGAAATCGCCTCTTCCCATATCCAAAGAGGAAGAGGTTCGCGTCAACGAGTGTTCATAAGGCAGATCCGACCAGCTTTGATAGGATAGGCGAATGGACGCACGCTCCCACTTCCAAGGGAAGAAGATAACCGTAATGGGGCTGGGCCTTTTGGGGAGGGGCCTTGGGGATGTCCGGTACCTTGCCTCACAGGATGCCGAACTCATCGTAACGGACCTCAAGACCCGCGCCCAGCTTGCAACCTCCATTGAGGCGCTTTCCGATTTCCCGAATAGTACCTTCATACTTGGAGAGCACCGTCTCGAAGACTTTCGCAACCGCGATTACATACTCAAAGCTGCAGGCGTGCCCCTCGACTCTCCATACATTGCTGAAGCCCGCGAGCAGGAGATTCCCATAAAGATGAGCGCATCGTGGTTTGCCGAGATTACACAAATACCTTTGATCGGTATTACCGGAACCAGGGGAAAGTCCACCGTCACGCATTTCATACACTCCATCTTCGAACGCGCAGGAAAAAAGACCGTTCTCGGGGGCAATATACGCGGGGTCTCAACCCTCGCACTTCTGCCCGAAGTAACTTCTGAGCACACGGCTATCTTCGAGCTCGACTCCTGGCAGCTCCAGGGCTTTGGAGAAGCAGGAATCTCTCCGAACATCGCTGTCTTCACCACCTTCTTCCCCGACCATCTCAACTACTACAAGAACAGCATGGTTGCGTATCTCGACGACAAGGCGCAGATATTCCTGAATCAAAAGAAGGGAGATACACTTGTGCTCGGCCGGCAGGCTGAGGAGATTGTGAGAGATGCGTACGACGGTAAGATAGTGGGAGACGTAGTTGTTGCAGGAGAAGAGGACCTTCCGGCCGGCTGGACTCTCAAGATCCCGGGAACGCACAACCGATACGATGCCGCACTCGCACGCGCTGCAGCTCACGCAGCCGGTATCGACGATACGACGATCAGGCAGGCTGTCGAAGAGTTCTCCGGAGTACCGGGACGCCTTGAGCTAGTTCGTACAATCGATGGCATTTCTTACTACAACGACACCACCGCCACCACTCCTGAAGCCACTATCGCCGCCCTCACTGCACTCAGTGAATTAGGAAAGGGAGTGATCCTTGTTACCGGAGGTGCGGATAAGTCTCTCGACATGAGCTCGTATGTAGAAGCGGCGAAACACAACACTAAACGCATCATCCTCCTGAACGGCACAGGCACAGACCGCATCCGCGGAGAGTTCCCCGACGCGCCCCTATTTGACACTCTTGCATCTGCATTTGAGGATGCGCGAGTACATGCAGAACCGGGGGACTCCGTGATACTGAGTCCTGCCTTTGCCTCCTTCGGCATGTTCAAGAACGAGTTTGATAGAGGAGACCAGTGGAATGCGCTCGTAAACGCCCTATGAGCGAACCGGGAACCAAAGTCCATTTTATAGGAATAGCTGGCGTCGGGATGTCCGCGCTTGCTCAACTTCTCCACCATCAGAAATACGAAGTGTCGGGTTCGGACAGTGCTTGGTTCCCAACACTTCTCGCTCTCGAGAAACTTGGCATGGCAGTTCCCATAGGATATGAGGCTGCACACGTGCCCGAAGATGCACAGTACGTTGTGTATACCGACGCAGTCACGAAGGATAATCCAGAGCGCGTACGTGCGGAGGAGCTCGACATTCCTCAACTTTCATATTTCGAAATGCTCGGTCGCATCTCAGAAGGGAAGACAACCATTGCTGTTGCGGGTACTCATGGAAAGACCACCACGACCGGTATGCTTGCGCGCATACTTCGGGATGCGGGAGCTTCACCCTCCGCCATCGTCGGTTCCATCATCACCGACTTCGAGAGTAACTATCTTCCTGGGGAGTCGGACCTGTTCGTAGTCGAAGCATGCGAGTACAACCGCCATTTTCTTAATCTCACGCCCCGCATTCTCGTAGTGACGAATCTTGAGTTCGATCACACCGATTATTTCGTAGACCTTGAAGACGTGCAGAAAGCGTTTCGCACGCTCATGATGAAAGTTCCTGAGAACGGAGCTATCGTAACCGACACCGAGAACCCGAACATCATTCCTCTACTTGAAGGCCTAGCCGCCCATGTCGTTCACTATCCGTCTGAGCCCGCTTTTCTACTCTCTCTTCCAGGAGAGTTCAATAAGATGAACGCACGAGCTGCTGCTGCTGCTGCGAAAGCCGTCATGCCCGAACTCACCAACGAGAAGATCGCTCATTCGCTTGCCGAGTTCAAAGGATCCTGGAGACGCTTTGAATACAAAGGAAAGAATAGCAAAGGAGTGGACGTGTATGACGACTATGCCCACCACCCAACCGCAGTCAGGGAGACGCTGCGCGCATTGAGGGCACAAACGAAAGGAAAGGTGATTGTCGCCTTCCATCCCCATTTGTACAGCCGCACGAGAGATCTACTTGACGGCTTCGCCCGCTCATTCGAAGACGCTGACCGTATTTTCATTGCTCCCATATATGCCGCCCGAGAAACTGACGACGGCAGCGTATCGTCCGAACTCCTGGCAGCACGTATTCGGGACGAAGGAGGGAATGCTGAAGCCGTAAACTCATTGGAACAATTGGAGACCCTGCTCTCAGTTGCCGGAGAACCGGGCGATAGCATCATGACCATGGGGGCAGGAGACGTATACAAGGTCGCGGACGCAATCGTGGTC
>Ga0209542_10005142_pt1 | contig 26431 bp, 24 predicted proteins | sample RifCSPhighO2_01_FD_184028 | JGI IMG/M metagenome (GOLD analysis project Ga0209542, IMG submission 184028) | Soil microbial communities from Rifle, Colorado - Rifle CSP2_plank highO2_0.1 (SPAdes) (version 2) | ecosystem: Environmental > Terrestrial > Deep subsurface > Rock core/Sediment ...
GGCGTCTTTGATGGCACTAGTAAGTAGCTTAACTCGCATCTCATCGAGCTTACTATAGGTTAATTCTATACCGCCAGAAGTGACGATGTAGCCGGCTCCAGAGAGTGGCCCCATGTCATTGGCAAGACTCGTTAGCTTTTCCAGTTCCCCACTACGCACTACGACTGACCGAGAAATAGTGTAGCCAGTTTGTACAGGTGCAGCATTTTGCGGGTAGTAATAATCAGTATTGACGTACCCGGCTGGGGTTTCGTACTCGATAAGATTCTGTGCTTGTAGATAAGCAATTATATTGTCTACAGCTTTTTGGGCACGGGCAGTACCAGCAGGTTGATCATTTAAGCCCGTTTTAGTCTCAACGTTAATCACCAACCGGCCTCGATCAGCCACTACCGCTTCTTTAGTTGAGCCAGTCACTTCCACCGTATCACCAGCCAGTTTAATATCGTAAAACACCTGCGCCCCGTACACAGTGATGACAATCAGTGTTACAGCAAATAATGTTGTTGCGGCTACCAGTGGCTCTGAGTAGTCAAATAATTTTTTAAAATTCATAAACAAATTATATTCTTCTTATCGATAAGCACAACCAAAATATGTGACCTGACTGCATTTAAGGCTAGAATTTCACAAAGTAACCTTCGGACATTACTTATAGTTATATAAAGTAACATGAACTGGAATCCTTTTTTAAATGCCCTAGCGGCTGTCGGCTACATTGGAGTAGTAGTGACCTTTATGCATTTTATTGAGTCATTACGCCACGACACCCCAGACACCCTCATTGATGGTATGGGTGTAATTTCACTATTTACATTTTCAGCCGCGGTTATGGCCTTCCTATTTTTCTACCAGCCAGTCCTTAAATTGTTTGAAAATAAAAAATCAGAAGCACTGTCATACTTCCTCAAAACCCTCGCCTACTTTGGCTTAATAACGGTGACAATTCTCACTATTGCCAGCCTGCAATAAAAACACCCACCATATAAGGTGGGTGTTTTTATTTACTCTTTCTAACTACTGCTATCCGTCTGGGACGATGTTAGAACCTTTATAAAGAAAAGCTGATACCCTCGTGTTTAACGTCTAGCTTATATCCTTATTTACTGACATAACTTCAATCCACCCATTGGGAATTCCAAAGTGAGGATGATCCTCAAACAATTGTGCCGCTACATCAAGAGATTCTGCCTCTATAAACGAATACATCATGATGTCATTACGAGAATCTTCGATGCCGGTTGAAGTAATACGCTTAGGCTTTCCAACACCAGCCGTCTCAATGATGGATGGTTTATGTGCTGCCATCCAAGCATTCCACTCGGATTGCATTTGCTGTTCCTGAGCCTTTCGTTCATCCTCTGGTAGTTTCATCCAACCATCAAGCCCAGCATGGGGCATTTGGTACATAACTAAAAATTTCATATGAATATTATTATTTACATTAGTGATTAAATAGAAAAGACCTATGTGACCACTTATTTATAATCAATTCATCGTTTCACTCATTAAAATAATACGCTCACTACCCTAGCGGGTCAAACAGTTTGGGACGACGTGAACTTGTTTAACTACTTCTCCCAGTGAGCCTTAAACTCCGTAATTTCTTTGACCAACTCTTCAGTAGTCTGCCCTTTATAACAAACTGCCCTATCATCTACATATACATAGGCAATAGGTTTGCCCGGGTTCTCTCCTTCTAGCTCTGGGTTGCGATTAAAATAATCAACTGGGATGTTGTTATCTAAACAATACTTTTTCATAGACTCTTCACCTCTAGTAGAGTGTAGAATGATTTTGTGTCCCATCTCACTTAGCTGACGGATAGTTGCTACCACAACCTCGTTTGGTTCACCAAAATGATCTCTGCCCTTGAAGCCATCGTATTTAGCAATCACTCCATCAAAATCAAACGCGTATGATCTTACTTTTTCCATATCACTATTTTAGAAAATAAATGTGCTCGTCCCTTTATTTTTCGACCTATACAACTTCCAAACTATTCTTAATTTTGATTGTAGCCTCTTTGAAATCTGACCCTACCTCTACCCTCTCAAACAAGAGACCAGTTTGTGCATATAATTTATTTACAAATTCATCCCTAATTTGCATCTTCTCACTGTTATGTGATTTTCCGTCAAGTTCAATTGCCATAGCAATTTTATTATTTTTCACATCCCATATTAAAAAATCTACGTGTTTTGATTTTATCTTATTCCACCATTTTTGATACTCTTCCTTTTGAGCGGTTACCTCAACAAAATCTGCCAGACGAACTTTTGGGAAAATTAGAAACCGCTTAGTGTCCAACTGTTCATTTAATACTCGTAAAAATTCATGTTCAGAGCGTGAAAATAAGTATTGTTTTATACGATAAGGCAATAATTCTTCTTCGATTTCATGCTCGCTAATAGTTTTAAAAATGTAAAGTGCCACCGCCAGAACAATGACAATAATTGAAGGAATTATGACTGGCCATATAAATGCTGAAATATCCATATTACCAAGTATATCAAGAATAACTCTAGATATACTTGATTACGCCACAGATTAAAATTTATATCTTTCTATCAGTTAATCACTTTTTGTAAATTGACACAGAGGATAATTAGAACAACCAAAGAAATTGCCATATTCACTACTGCGTCTGATAAGCTTCCCTTGGCACTCCGGACATATGACGTTGCCATTTTCATCACCAGTAGCAGTGGCGCTATTTTTTTGTAGCTCTTTTAAAAACTTTGATTCATTACCCCTTTTTGCAATAATATAATTTGCATCTCGAGCCCTAGTTAAAGCGACGTAGAACAGCCTCCTCTCCTCAGCATTTTCAAATTCGTCTCCTTTATGAAGTACTAGTTGAAGAAGTGGATCATCGATTATTTCTGACGGAAAGCCAAATGTTCCTGCATTCACATCAATTAAAATACTGTAATTAAAAGTAGTCCCTTTTGCCTTATGAGCAGTTAAATAAGATATGTCCATTACTGATTTATACTGCTTTTTTATCAAATCAAGGTTCTTAGGTACATTATTGTTATATCTTCCAATAAGCAAAACGCTCAATCGTTTGTCAGACAATGCTGAAAACTTCTCTCTAATTTCTTCTAAGATATGCAGTATTTGTAATTCAGCAGTCTCGATTCCTTCATATGTCCGTATATCTAGCGCTACATAATCTGGCGACACCACTGTTTCACTCTTTAGTTTTTTTCTAAGTTGACTTGGGTTTTTTTGAATAAACGAACTTGTGTAGTCTAATATTTTGTTATTAAAACGATGTGTAGATTCAAGTTTTGCGTGATATGTATAACCAAAATATTCATCAAACAAAGTAGTGATTGAAATATCACTTCCAGTGAATCTAAAAATTGATTGCCAGTCGTCCCCCACACAAAACAGCTTTGCTTGTGGGTTTTGATCCAGAAGGGATTTTAATAAATTATAGCGCCCAATGGACATGTCTTGGAATTCATCTACTAGAATATACTTATATTTTTTACTATATCGTCCAAATTTTATATGTTCAGTAGCGCGAATAATCATGTCATTGAAATCAATTTCATTATGTTCTTTTAGATATGATTCATATGCTTCAAATAGATATGTGAATATTTCTAGAAAGGTTGTCGCTCTCTTACTCTTTTGTTTGTTGGCTTTTTCTTTTAATTTATTTATCTCAACATGATTTGATTTAACTAAAACAAGAAATGTGTAGACAAGGTCAATAAATGGACTGAAAGATTTGCCTGTTTTAATTTTTTTCAGGATATCCTTGAACGGCCGTTGTTTAAATACAACCTCAGCATTTTCTAATTTTTCTTTTAATTTAGGCAGAAGCACTCCATCATTTTCTTCGTATGAATATGTCTCAATAAGAGTTCTTTTACGCTCATCGTGTAATTGGCGAGCATATGCCATTTTATCGTGATACTTTTCAGTAGCACTTTCGTTGTTTTTACTAAAAAAAGCCGGGACCTTACCATTTTTGTTAATGCCCCAATGCTCTATGGTTATGTCATATTCGGTTAAATAGAAATCTGGTTTGTAAGGTTTATAGTTAGAACTTCTGATAGATGTATCAAATGCTTCTTCGTACTTATACTCAATGCCGTTCATGTATAAAAAATTGGCAATCTTTAGCTCCTCAAAGCTTTTAACCGTTTCCCCTTGGAAAGTAATAAGACTAACTGACTTAACAAAAGAGTAATATTCATCCAGTGTCTTAAACGACTCGAACTTTTGCTCCGGAAAAAAGTAAAATAGAAAAAAACTAGCGACGTTTATAATTAGTTTATTATCTACGCCTCCATCTTGAATAGATTTAATTAAAATTCCCTTAACTTTTGAACCACCCTTATCATCACCACCAAACAACAAGTCTGGTTTATTACCCTCCACCTCACCAATAACATCATAGCCAAAAGCATTAAATGTTCGAACGGGTACATTTTTTCCCAGACGTTCTTCAATCCGTTCCTGCATCTCGTCGGCCGCGTTTTTTGTAAAAGTTATAAGCAACATTTCATCTTCCGATGCTAGTTTGCTCTCGAGAATATAAGCCGCTTTACCTACAATAGCGCTTGTCTTCCCTGTGCCCGCTCCAGCAATAACAAGGGTGTTATCTTCGTCATGTAAAATTGCGGTACGCTGTTGGTCGTCGAGAGGATAATCTTCTAGATCATCAAAAAGTGATTTGTAGATAATTTTTTCTTTATCAACAAAACCACTATTAAAATCATTCCTTATAACCTCAACATCTTTAAAATAGTGAGTAAACGTGTCGGTTATCTCCTTTAATTTTTGAGGCAATGCAAATCTTGGGCAACCTAAAATAATTTGCTGAAGATGAGCGTACTTGTTGAGCCATGATTCAACTAATCTCTGATTTACATAGCACCCCAAACTAAACAAAGATTGAAACTCATCAGCAGCAACCCTATACTCCGCCTCAGACAATGCTATCTCTTTGCTCAAACCTCTGAAATAACTCCTTACATTAGCGTACGCAATGATAACAACAATAGTTATGAGTGCTCCGACTATTGTTAATGAATCCATGAATAAGTGGTATGAGTCAATATTTCTACTAATAGCCATCCTAGCTCTAAGGTCTTTTTAAAATTATGACACGTGTTTTAGGATTTTATTGTCCCTGTCCCCTTTTTTCTTTTTTCCTCTAAGGTAGTTAAAACTTTATACCTATGCAAATGAGTCAAAAATATCCGTAATATCTTTAGGTATATCACTTTTTACTGTGATATAAGAAGAGAATATTTTTGCACAATCTGGTTTAGAGGGCATATAGTCTGTTCTTGAAACATCAGAAGCTACCCTGTCCATTAGTAATTTGTGTAGTTTGGAATTAGCTACGTTTGGGTCTAACTGGCCTCTAAGCACATTCATCTCACTTTCAGTAATTACCACTCCACACTTTTCACTCACAAGTCTTATCCATAGAGCATTAGGTAATAAATCCTCCAAATCACAAGTTCCAACCAAGTGAATGTTGGGACCCACTTCACCTGTGTCTTGATCAAAAATATAATGTATTGTACTTTCTGTTTTTTTAAAGTCTCTTAGAATATTCTCAAGGATTGTCTTGTTATGACGATAATCGCCCGCACCCCCTAAAGGAATAAGCTGTATTGCTGAACTTTCTAAAGATTCTTCTTTATATAACTTATAAAAATGTGGAATGAGTATTTCTTCGGTTGGACCCTCTACAGCAAGGAATTTGTCAAAAAATAGAAAGTCGCTATTCTTCAAACCTAATGCTTCATGTATATCGTCGATGCTGTTTGTTTGACTCGTCACCGTGTAACCAGCCTCCAGATTAGCCTTAGTGACATCAATAATTTTTGTCCTATCAATAAAAACTGTTGAGTGTGTTGATAAAACTACCTGAAACTCGTTCTGACACATTTCTTGAAATGTACTAAACAGAGTCCTCTGAGCAGTAGGGTACAAATGTGTTTCGGGCTCATCGAAACACCATATATGTTTATTTTTTCTGTCTCCCGTTGTCAATTTACTTCGCCATTTGAGAATAGCGAACCAAATTTGTCGCTTGATACCGTCACCTTGATTTTCTAAGTGAATTTCTCCATCTGAACCTTCTTTCTGCAATTTAATGTCGGTAATTTTTTGGTCCACTTTAAAATAGACTGATGAGGTTATTTTCTGAATACTAGCTGGCAATTCACTCTTCAAGCCTTCTACCAATGAGTCAAACTTTGAATTAACTCCTGTGTTCGCCTCTATCTGCTTAGTCAACGCCAGGATTTTAACTTCATCTAATAAAGGTGCGGTCACCTCGTTCATTGCCTCATTTGCAAGCTCTTCCAAATCCTGTAAAGAAAATTCCCAATTTAAGTATTTAAAATGAGGGAAGAAGCTCTGGTCTTTAGAGTAATCTTTGTAGAGAGACCACCTACTTACCACCTTCTCGGGGAAAGCTGAATAAATTGCTCTTATCTCTTCTAGGTTTGTAAACGGTCCCTTTCCGTTTTCATTTGTAACAGTTTCGCTTGAAATACTTAGTCTGCTTCGAATGGTTTTCAAGTCTGCTTTTGTTTTATTCCAAGCTTCAAGAAAGCCTGTATTTTCCTCTAAATCCTTCACTATCAAATAGTAGCCACTTCTATTCACTCCTCCGCTCAAATTATGAAAAACACGCATCATGTGGAACTCTTCTTTACCCTCAACACTCCACTTCAGATGGATATTTTTAGTGCCCTCTTTAAATTCGTCAGTTAAGTCAGCTGGTTCTATCCTAAATTTGGCAAATAAAACAATCATATCCTGATTGTAGTCACTCAGAAGTGGCAAGCCTTGTGTCTCAAATACGGTGTTAAATTCATCTATAGTAAGTGGGGAGTTCGAAAGGTCACTTTTCTGTTGTTGCTCTTTGATAAAAGTTAAAGATGTTTTTTCCTCAAAAAGAGCCCTTAGCGACTGGAGAATTGTTGATTTGCCACAATCATTAATTCCTATTAAAGTTTTTGGTTCATTTTCAGAAAAATCTAAATGTACTTTTTTACAACTCTTATTATTTAAAACAGTAAATTCTTTTAGGTACATAGAATTATTACACTTAAATTTTAGCAATTGCTCGAGTGTACATTGGAGCATGGGGATTATAGCCTTTATCAATAGCAAAGGGTGCACTGTCTTCCAGAATTTCTACTGTAGCAAAAAAATCCAATATGAACATTCTCCACTCTGGAAAAGAAATGAGCGTATCTGAAACACCCCCAGTTTGAACAATATGGACGTAAGTTCTTTCAAAGCCTTCTCTAGTGGTTCCTTGGTAAATCACATGGGGGTTACCTTCACGATAACCAATAGATTTACCCTCTCTAATATACTCAAAACGAATTGGTTTATGTTTTTGAATTGCTTCTACAATAGCGTTAATTTTAGCTTGCATTTGTTACAATTCTACACCCAATTCAACAATAGTAAATAAATATCAAAAGCAACTAATCAAATACTGTCCTATTATCAACATGTAAATCCTTTCTCATTTGAACATGTATTTTCCCTGCCAACTCTACAAGATGTTTATGCAAGCTATCAATTTTGATATTGTCCTTTTTGTCTAAAGCGTCATAAAATTCATGTACGCGAACCTTATATTCTCCCAAAATTCCCGATAAGTCATGGCTCGCCATAAGTTGTGCCTCCGAGAAAAGTTGATTTAATTTTGCCTTAACAAGAGAACTTTCTTTTAAAGACACTATGTCTGGCTCTAAAAACAAATTAAAGACCCTTCCCGTTATTCCAGAATAGGCTTTAATGCGTGCATCAAAGAGCATTTTTTTATCACTAACCCTCTGGTCCAAATATGATTTGGCAAATATACCAAATATGCTACCAATTCCTAGAGTCCCGATAAATGAGATAATTTGTGTAGGATCCATAAATATATTTCTTGGCGTGATAATCTATAATAAATCAGTACTATGACACAAGTTACTAACCATTTTACTCCTTTTGATTTCAAAATACTAAGCACTCTCGGCCCCGGCTCACTGGCAGTCTGGGACGAAGTTGGAACTATTTTATTAAAAATTTAGTTATCAAATAATTAACTAACGAGTGTGCAAGAATCATAATAAATCGAGCATCATTTTCATCAATATAGGTTTCTTGCCCTTCCTTGCTTCCGTGCATTAAACCACCCTCATCTCCTCTAAAGTGATAGAGTTTAATGAGTGAATCTTTTAAATTTAGATTTAAATTTGGGATTTTCTTTATCGCGGTTTCCAATGTTGCATTCTTATCGTTAGAGATTATTTTTGCTAATGTTTCAACTGCCAAAATAGATTCTCTAACAACGTTTTTATAATTAGGTTTTTCTCGTTTAGAAAATTCCAAGCGAGCACCTTTTAAATGGGCAGACACACTCGGATATTCAGATGTTTTCTCGACAGCTTCGTCAAGAGACCCTAACTCCATTTCATCAGTAATCGCCAGCATTTCACCATCCTCTCCCAGACGATATGCAGATTTCTCTTCCGCCAGAATTCTATTAAAGTCTTTTAAATAGAGTTCGTATTTATAAAATTCCAATGAAATAAGCCATTCGATAAGATCGTACAGGAACCAAATGTCATTATTTACATAAATCCTATGATTCAACTGTTTTTGAAAATGACTGAAAAGTCCGTCGAAATCGGTTCTTTTAAGAGCGAAGTAGTCACAATATTGAGCAAGAAAATCCTTTTTAACATAAAGGAAGCCTTCACTAACTGTGAATTTACTGCGGATTATTTCCAGTACTAAATTATAAAGTTTATTCTTAAGAGCTTCATCCATTTCATCTTTTTGGATAAGTGTTCTTGCCTCTGTCTTACCTATCCTTTGAGAGAATTTCATAAATAAATCATATCACTTTTACAAATTTTACTAAGTCTATACAAAATAAGATAAACGTTACATTAACAATTTCGTACCACACACATGTTTGCTGGCTGTTTCGAGCCAGAACCGTACACGATCAAACCCTGTTTGACGGTCATACTATATTTCGAATTCTGTTTTAGATGTCTCGTACGTAGAATATTAGTCCTCTGCGTCTGGTAACAATAGCTTACGTTTTGGTATTACTGCAATGTTCTTAGAAGAGTCTATTCTTCTTTGTTCAGCCTCTATCATACGCTTTGCCATACTATCTTGTATCACGAGGTGTTCTTTTGTAGTCATGCCGATACCGAGTTCGACCTGTCGTTTCTCAAGATTTCCGCACTTATTTCCAATTTTTTCAATTATTGCATCTATTCGACTTAAAACATACTTAAGATGAGCATACTCAAAGTCAGATATAAAGTATCTGTGCACTGCTTTATTTCTAACCTCATAGATTTCATCCAACTCATTTTTATCTTCAAGACTAATAATGTTCGCTTCAAGCGACATCTTAAAAATTTGTCTTTCCGAATAGAAGTCTCTCGGACTATCTTGATACACTAATTTTCTTTCAACATCCGTATTTTTCTTTTTAATTTGTCTATCAAGAATAAGACAGAACCTTAGAAGAGCCTCTGCTTTTGCAACACTAAGCACCAAGCACTCTAAATGTGATTTACTTTTCTTGGCTTTGTCCAAAAGCACTTCAACAGCCAAGAATGTTTCTGTAAAATTATTTAGTGGATTTGCAGAAATTACTTCTTTGATTATGTCTTGTTTTACACTTTCAAAATCACTATATGCATTTTCAATTATTGACTTAAATTCCAAAGCATCTGTTTTTAGCTCACTACTTAAATTTCCTGAGTACCCAATTGAAACTGAACCCCTGTAATCATAAACTGTTAATATTCCGTTTATGGTCTTGAAACACCGTTCCCAAGTAACTTTTTGATCGACAAAAAAGAAATTTTCGTACATATCTGAGTAACCGCCAAAAATAACTTCAAGTAATTCATATGTTTGTTCAGGTAAAAGGCTGACCTTCACTATTAAGCCACCCCCGCCAATTAAATCTTCTATATTCGTGACTTCAGAAAAAGCACTTACATCATTTCTCTTTAAAAAAGCGTCGAGAGTTTGAGACATGCGTATAATATATTAAGTTTTAGCACTTCGCGCTAGCACAAAGTGCCTGCCCGACAAGGAACCTCTCCCCTTACAGGGGCAGTACACCTTTTGGATATTTTGTTCGCTCCACTCCAAAATATACTCAAAAGCTTTTCGAGTCCTTGCCGCAAGTGACATTTAGTCACTTGCTTCGGGTAGCTCGTATATAAGAAAACACCCCATATGGGGTGTTTTCAATACTCGCTGCCCGACAAGGACTCGAACCTCGATAGGCGGTACCAGAAACCGCAGTCCTACCATTAGACGATCGGGCAATATTATTTTGTTCTTTTATTACTTCCTCTACTCCCTCCTCTGGTGGCACTATACTGCCATACTCTGGCTAAATTTTAAAGTGACTAAGTCTGGCATCAGCCATGTCTAATATTTTTTTGACAAATAAGCGTTATTCTTATATCTTCCTTAGTGGCAGTTCTCAACCCAACCAAGGAGAAACTCATGGCACAAAAAGCCAGGACCAAGAAAAGAAGGGTTTCGCGCAAGGTCAAACAGGCACGCTCGTTGCCTTGCGCACTGAGCGACACCCGACCAGCGCAGATGAAACCAAAGCAGAAAAAGCAGAGGTCGAAGGTCTATTGGTGGTAGAGCCACCACCAGCCGCAGTCACTATGAATGCAACCAAAAAGCACCCTCGGGTGCTTTTTTCTTATGACTTTGGGTGCTTGCTCACTCCGCCAATAAACCGCCAGCCGCAGACGCCTGGCACAGTGCTTATGTGTCGCAGGTGCAGGATGGCAGTGTTGCGAATCTTGAGGATAGCGATGAAGCGACGGAAAGCACGCCAGAAGCTCATCGGCTTGTCGGTGCAGACGTGTTCTAAGAAGATGTTGGTAAAAACAGCATGGGACACCACCACGACTCTGGCGTCATCAGGTAATGACTCAAGGAAAGTGCGGGCGGTCTTGACCCGTTCCAGCAGATCCTTATATGACTCACCCCCTTCTTGGGCAACATTTAAAAACCACAGCCACACATACCAGAGAGTAGTGAGACTCTGGTAGCGGTTACCCACCAGCCAGTCTGGACGCTTAAGCTCTTCAAAAGCGGGATGAGTATCGGGGATGAGGTCCTCACAGTATGAGGTGATAATTTGCGTCGTCTGCACCGCCCGCAAATGTGTACTGCTGATGATGTGGGTCGGGCGGAGTTCCGCTATCTCCCAGGCCACACGCTTGGCTTGCTCTACCCCCTGTTGATTGAGAGTAGTCTCTGGGTGCTGGTGCCGGCGCGCCACATTACCATCGGTCTCTCCATGTCTAACAAAATAAACTTCCATATATATTATTCAGCAAAATGAGCAGTGTCGTTCCAACGCTCTAGATACCAACGATTATCATTTAAATCGCGTACAAAGACGGTAATTCCGGTGTTTGAAAGTAACATTCGATTACCAAACAAATGCCAGACTTTTGGACTAAAACTTGGCCCACAAAGTAGGCTGGCGGCAAAGAAGCGAAGGAAGTGTCCGTGGGTAACCATAAAAAAATTATCAGTTGAAGCGGCAAACATCTCTCGGACTCGCTCGGCTCGAGCATGGAATTCTCGAAATGATTCCTCATCACTATCTTTAAAATCCCAATTATCAGCCGCAAATGAATCTACCCTGGCCATAACATGCTCCAAAAAGTCTGGGTTCTGACGGGCACATTCTTGGAAACGTGACGGATTCTCAAACTCACGAGCATCAGGTACGGTCTCAATTGATATGTTTGTAGCCTCCGCAATGTACTGCGCAGTCTGCTGGGCTCTTGTCATATCACTAGCTAGTAGTCTAGAAAATTTTAGGGCTGAGGCTCGGGTGGCTAGTCTTTGGGCCTGGAGGTGTCCGGCTGAGGTCAGCTCCTCAACGGCGGTTTGTACAATGTCTGCAGCATTACCAACAGTCTCTCCGTGTCTAGCGATATAAATGTATTGCTTAGACATAAATTACTTTTTGGTCGTTACTTCAATTACTGCTATCTCGAGCGGAAGATGTGGGATTGGTGAATAGGTAATCTGCTCAGTAGCAGTAAGGAGACGGAGTAGAAGCTGAGAATTAAGTGGTGACGGAGTGGCAGCCGCTAGGGTGCGGAGGGTGTCCTTCGCTACTGGAGCGAAGTTGGCCAAGAGAGCATCAGCTTTAGCTGGCTGATTGCGTACCAGCATGATGGCGCGGAGATTCTCAAGTAAGAGACGTGCAAAGAGTTTCATGTCTACATGAAGACTCACCGCTTCACCAATTGCGGTCAAAGCTTTGTCTGCAGAACCTTCGTGAAGAGCTTGGATAAGTCCAAGTAATATCTCACTACGTGGCGCCCCGATAATAGCCGCCACTTCGTTGGCATCGCCAATCACATCACCTGAAGCCAAGATGACTTTCTGGGTTACTCCGAGCGCATCACGAAATGATCCATCAGCCGCTACCGCGATGAGGTCAGCCGCGTCTGGTGAGAGGGTGAAGCCTTCCCTCTTAGCTACATCAGTTACCGTCTCAGCCAGTACTGCGCGAGAAGGACTACGGAAGCGGAACACCTGGCAGCGCGAGAGAATGGTATCTAAGAGCTTCTCCTCTTCAGTGGTAGCGAGGATGAAGAGCACGTGAGCTGGAGGCTCTTCCAGTGTCTTTAGAAGCGCGTTAAAGGCTTCTTTGGTCAGCATGTGGACTTCGTCAATGATGTATACCTTGTACTTAGATTCGTACGGTAGCGTGTGCACAGCTTCTTTAAGTTCACGAATATCATCAATACCGCGGTTACTAGCAGCGTCTATCTCGTAGAGGTCAACACTACTAGTCCCGACAGCTTTGGCAAAGATTCGCGCCAAAGTCGTCTTGCCTGTCCCGCGAGTACCGGAAAACAAAAGGGCGTGCGGGATTTCGCCTTTTTTGATTGCTCCTTCTAGTACCTTTACGATGTGCTCTTGGTCTCGTACTTCACTAAATTCCTGTGGTCGATATTTTCGATATAAAGCGCCGTGTTCTGCCATAATTTTTCTAGTATATCAGATTATTCAAAACGGACAGAATCACGAACAAAAGAGCGTAATATTTCCGTGTCTGCCACTAAGTTTTCACTTCCCAAAATCACGTACCCCACCTCAACCGGACCAGCTCCTAGCTGCTCTTCAAAAACTGCCACCAAGGTACGGTCAGCCGCTACGGTGTAGCCATGTTTACCGCCCAGGTAGCCACCATCAATGACTGGGCTGTTGTTTACCAGCCCGCTATACGGACCCACATGGGTCTTTAAACGAGTGATATCGAGCACACTTTGGTGTTCCTTCGTTAAGTACTGCATGAAGGTCACCAAGTCCCCTACCGTTGATACATTTCTATCAGATAATCCAGACGCATCAGCAAAGTGAGTGTCGGTCATTCCCGCCTCTTCAACTAGGGCGTTCATATTTGTGATTACAACATTGTCTGTGGCGCGCTCATACACTGCCGCTGCGTCGTTTGATGACTCAAGCAAAAGTGGAAATAGTAGTTCACGCAAAGTGTACTCCTCACCCACTGCCAACTTGCCAGCTCGGCCTTCTGCCAGGAGGTCACCTGCTGTGATGGTCACAGCTGTTTCAAGGTCTACATTCTTCATAACACTGGCGGCAGTAGCGAGCTTGGTCACAGACGCAATCGGAAGAACTTCAGCGGTATTGTTTGAAGCGAGGATAGTGCCGTCAGACAGAGCGAAGATGGCATAGGCTGAGGCACTAATTACACCTGGCTCTCCAGATACACTTAGGGTCGGAGCCGGAGCAGCGCTAACTGGACCGCGGTCGTATGAGAAGAAGTTACTGAAAGCAAATAGTACCAGCAAAAACGCAACAAGGAGGAGGGGTTTGTGTAGAGTGGCGGGCATGTCCCCCTAATAATACACCACTCCCCAAGGCGAAAGCCCCGGGGAGTGGTGTCTCTGTGTATGAGATTTGTAGTTTACTTTGCTACTTTCTTCGCTGCCTTTACTACCTTTACTGCAGCCTTCTTAACTGGAGCAGCTGCTTTCTTTACTGCCTTCTTAGCAGCTTTCTTCTTTGGTGCAGCTGTCTTGGCAATTGAACGCCAATGTTCCTTCATTTCCTTCTTAAAGGTTGCGAGATCTGCCTTTGAAGCATCCTTCACACCCATGTATGTAGTAGTAACTGTATCAATGAGTTGATCGTATTCTTCTTGAGACATTTCCTTGGCTTGTTCAATCTTCTCGAGCACTTCTGCCTTGGCCTTGAGAGTCCAACTCTTTACTGCCTTACGATTCTTTGCGGCGTTCTTACTACCATAGAGGAAGTAGGTTCCTGCAGCTGCAACAGCAGCGGCGGTTAGACCAATTCCGATTCCGACCGCTTGATTCTTGCTAATGGTTGGGGCTGCGACTTTTTTCTTTGCTGCCATATATATGTAAATTAGATAACAATAATAATATTACTCATCATCGTCTTTCTTGCGCCTACGTCTTGCTGGCTTTGCGGCACCAAACAGACCTAGGATGCGAGTAAGTAAACCGTCCTCGGAAAAAAACATGCGAATGTGAGCTAAATCACTTGCCAACACTTCACTACCAGCTTCGACGCGTTCAAGAATTGAACGGACGAGCTGCATGATTTTTATAACCTGATACAAAATAAAGCTAACGAGCAGGCAAAAGCACACCGTAGCAATACTGGCGATTAAAAAGAAAATGTTAGCGTGTAAAATCTCATTCATCTGACGTAAGTGTAACAAATCTAACCAAGACAAGGAATTATTTTGGTGGACAACTAACCAGTATGAACGTTTGAGTAGTGTTCCTTGAGGAAAGTATCAACGACGCGCGCGATGTCCGCGGCAGTCTCCTGCTCCATTAGTTCTGCCCGGAGTTCAGCGGCGCCATGAAAGTCCTTGATGTAGGCTTTGTAGTGCTTCTTCATGAGAGCAAAGCTCTTGAACGGTAGCAGCTCTTCAAATAGTTTAGTGTGCTCCACCATCACGCGCAGACGCTCTTCGAGTGATACAGTGCTGGCGTCTAGCTCAGGATGAAATAACCAAGGATTACCAAAGATAGCACGACCAAGCATGACGCCGTCAGCGCCACTAGCTAGAGCCTTCTCTTTGGCATCCTCCAATGAAAGTGCGTCGCCGTTACCGATGATACGTACCAAGTGCTTGTCTTCGCCTAAGATACTGTCTCGGATTTCGACCGCGCGCTTGATACGTTCCCAGCGGGCTGGGACCTTACTCATCTCCTTTCGAGTGCGGGCGTGTACAGTGATGGCCGCCGGTCGCTCCTTAATTAAATGTGGCAGCCACTCTTCGAGTTGGTCTTGGTTGTACCCCAGACGGGTTTTGACCGTAACTGGAATACCGCCCTCATCACTCTTCGCCCCACGCTTCGCGGCACGGACAATCTCTGCCGCTAGCTCTGGGTTCTTTATCATCGCGGCACCACAGCGCTGCTTCTCAATAGATTTATCTGGGCAACCCATGTTGATATCAACACCATCAAACCCGAGCTCGAGACAAAGAGCCGCTGCTTGCTCCATATGCTCCGGAGTAGATGAAAACAACTGCGCCACAATCGGTCGCTCTTCCTCTGTATAAATAAGATCAGCTAGCAGCTTCACCTTCCCTTCCGGTGTGGCTCGGACTAGTCCATCAGCTGAGACGAACTCAGTCCAAGTAACATCAGGACCACCGACAGTGCCGTCACTGCGCGTATGAGCACTGTACTTAGCAATTACACGGCGAAAAGGCGCATCCGTGACATCTGCCATCGGTGCTAGTACAAAAAATGGGGCTGGTAGGTTTTGCCAAAAAGACATGGTCACTTTGTATCACACTTTACGGTTTGGTGAAATAACTACTCAAGTACTTCCTCTATGAGTGTATCCAACACATCGTCTGTAGTAGTGGCGGTAGAAGTAGCCACCGCAACTAGTAGCTCTTCGTTCACAAACACCCGTGTTCCAAACCGTAAATCAAGATACTGGAAATTGCCGGGTTTGAGGTGAGCAAATTCTTCAGAACGGAGGATAGTCTCAAGATTCTCAAACGGCTTCAGGGCTGGTTCGGTCAGAGTGGCTTTAATTTCGCCGCCTTGAGCCAAAGTATAAAAAACGTCATGTGTGGAGTTAATCTCAATCTTGGTCACAAACCAACCAATAGCACTTAAGTAATCAGTAAAGTCTTTGGAAGTCTGGTAGTCCGCTTCACTAAAGGGTTGAACCCGGAGCTCAGTCTCGCGTTCTGAAGCGAAGTACCGCACCACACTCTCTCCCGAGAGCTCAGGTGCATACGCAAAAGCAAATCCGGTTTCGTCCAAGAACAGACACTTCGCTTCGTCACCAAGATTGCACCACAGCGTATCTGGTAAGTACTCATCAAAAGTAACATGGAGCTCAGTCCCCGAGACACGTCGTACAGCGACGTCTTTAATACGATCTACCTCACTTACCTTAGCCACAATTTCTTCTTCTGGATACACGTAAGCAAAGCGTCTTGGGATGAGCTTGAGGTAACTACCTTCAAGTTGCTGCTTGGTAATAGCCTCAACGTTTGCCTTATCTATAGTGATGCCACCTTCGACGGTCACATTAGAAAGAGTGAGACTTCCGAGCCGGGTAAAGTACCACACTGCTGTGATAATAATAGCCACCACACTAAACACCAGCACACCCCAAAACACCTGCTTTATCAAAACGATAGTGCCAGGGTCTAGATATTTCTTTGGCTTTTGTTTTCGTGATGGTAATTTCATGTGTGAATACAAAGACGGGCGAGCCTGGCTCGCCCGTCTTATCTCCTCTACCCGATTTTCTCTTTGCCCATATATGGACGAAGAACCTCTGGAATTAGAATTGATCCATCAGCTTGCTGGAAGTTTTCAACCAAGGATACGAGGATACGAGGCGCAGCCACAGCGGTGTTATTGAGTGAGTGAGCGTAGCGCACCTTGCCTTCTGCGTCGCGGTAACGGATGTTGAAGCGGCGAGTCTGGAAGTCATGGAAGTATGAAGCGGAATGCGTTTCCCGGTACGTTCCTTCCTTTGGTACCCAGGCTTCGATGTCATATTTCTTGACCTGCCCTTGGCCGATGTCTGCACCACAGTTAAGAACTACATGGTACGGGATACCGAGCGATTGCATGAAGTCTTCAGTATTCTTGGTAATCTCCTCATGCCAGTTCACACTCACCTCATGTGAGGCTTCACAAATGACAATTTGCTCCACCTTGTAGAATTCATGTACTCGGATGAGACCCTTCACATCTTTACTATGACTACCCGCTTCCCTTCGATAGCATGGTGAGAAAGCCAAAAACTTAACCGGCAACTGATCCAAATCGAGCACCTCGTCCGCATAAAAGCCCATCCCTGGCACTTCACTAGTACCAATAAGATAATCATCGTCTTGAGTACGGAACACATCATCAGCGTCGTTCGGTAGGTGTCCTGTGCCATAGAGGTTCTGCTTACGCACAATAGTCGGCGGTATCATCTGCACAAAATCACGTTGTGAGAAGAAGTCGTTCGCATAGTTCCAGATAGCCCACATCAAACGAGCACCGTCGCCGAGAAGGTAATAACCACGAAAGCCGTGCACCTTGGCACCACGCTCGAAGTCCACCATCTTGTGCGCCAGCATAATCTCAATGTGATCCTTTGGTTCAAAGTCGAACTTTGTCTGTTCACCCCAAGTACGTATCTCCACATTGTCAGCGTCACTATCGCCATCTGGGACAGTCATATCAGGGATGTTTGGTACCTGGAGCATAAGTGCTTGCCATTCTTCCATTACTGGCTTGAGAGATTCTTCCTCAGTCTGTATCTCAGCCTTTAGTGCCTGCATACTCGAAATCAAAGTCGCCCGACGAGAGTCGTCAGCACTTTGAATTTCACTAGATACCTTGTTTTGTTCAGCCTTCTTCGTCTCAAGTGAAGTCATTCGCAGACGGCGCTCATCATCAAGAGCCAACAGTCGGTCGATATCGACTTTGATTTTCTTCTTCGTCGCGGCCATCTTTACGATATCGGCGTTTTCACGAATAAATTTGATGTCTAACATAAAATGTAATTACCAGCTGAACTTCCTAAAATTTGTTTCCGTAGTATAGCGTATCTTAACGAACTGCGGAAATACCGCCTGGGAGCCAAAATCACATGCTACACTTTTAGGTAGATATGGATACTACTCATATAAATCTGAGCGATTATGGGAAACACAACCTCGGCCCCCTACTAGAAATTCCCCAGCCGCCCCAAGAACTCTGGAGTAAAGGCAATTTGCCGCCGGACGATATCACCTTACTCGCCGTTGTTGGCTCTCGCCAATACACCTCCTACGGCAAACAAGCTCTTGATTACTTAATAGACGGACTACGAGATTATCCAATAGGGATTGTCTCTGGACTGGCGCTCGGTATCGACGCTCTGGCTCACGAAGCGGCACTCCGAAACCATCTATATACTCTAGCCATACCCGGCAGTGGACTGGCTGCTGTGGCGCCAGCGACCAACCGTGGTTTAGCTGAGCGGATTCTAGAACAAGGCGGCGGACTGCTCTCCGAACTATCACCCGAGACCGGGGCCGCTAAGTGGACCTTCCCGTCTCGCAACCGGATTATCGCCGGACTCTGTAAAGGGACCCTCCTCGTCGAAGCGGGTGAAAAGTCCGGTACTCTTATCACCGCCCGCATGACAGTTGATTACAACCGCGAACTACTCGCCATTCCTGGTAGTATCTTTTCTAATAATTCTTATGGCACCCATCAATTCCTCAAGCTCGGCGCGACGATGGTCACCGAGCCATCAGACATCCTCTATGCCCTAGGCATTGAGCCAGTGAAACCAAACAAAGAAGCAGCGGCCATCACCCTCACACCAAACGAGAAACTCGTCATCACCATCCTGTCTGAACCAAGAGATAAAGACACTTTACTTCGCCAACTTACCCTGCCGGTTTCTGAAGCCAACATCCTACTTATGAACATGGAGATGCAGGGCTATATTGCTTATGATTCTCCCCACTATCGCTCTCTTATATAGGTACACCAAAAACTCTTATCATTTGACATAAATCCCGAACCCTAGTATTTGTAACTGACACAACCTATATATGAGTTCATACACGCTTGTTATCGTAGAGTCTCCCGCCAAGGCGAAGACTATTGAAAAATACCTCGGCAAAGACTACCGGGTGCTGTCTTCTATTGGTCACGTTCGCGACCTCCCAAAGAGCAATAAAGACGCTGTTGATATCGACGGCGGATTTATCCCACGGTACATAATCTCTCCTGGCAAAGGCAAAGTCATCGACGGCCTCAAGGCTGCCGCCAAAAAAGCTGACGAAGTCCTACTAGCATCCGACCCTGACCGTGAAGGAGAGGCTATTGCTTGGCACGTGGCAGAACTCATCAAAGACGTAAACCCAAATCTTAAGCGGGTGGCTTTTAATGAAATCACTGAGACTGCAGTCAAAGAAGCTATCGCCAATCCCCGCGACCTAGACATCAACCTCAAAGAGGCTCAAGAAGCCCGTCGCGTACTTGATAGATTGGTAGGTTACGACCTCTCTGGTCTTATCTGGAAGAAGGTTCGCTACGGACTATCTGCTGGTCGAGTACAATCTCCAGCCCTACGCATCGTCATGGAACGGGAACGAGAAATTAGGGCGTTTATTCCTGATGATTACTTTACCCTCACTGCTAATACTGAAGCTAAGGGGATGAAGATTCCTTTTATCTGTACCGAGGAGCCAGGCAAACAAGCAGAAGCTGACCGCATCAAAGAAATTGGTGAGGCTTCTACCTGGGTGATTACTGACCTCAAGGAGAGTGAGGCCAAGCGTAGTCCACGCCCGCCGTTTACAACTTCTACATTGCAACAGACAGCTTCAACTCGCCTAGGGTTTTCACCGTCTCGCACCATGGGTGCAGCTCAGAAGCTCTACGAAGCAGGACACATTACCTACATGCGTACCGACAGTCCAAACCTAAGTTCAGCCGCCCAAAAACAAATCCTCGCCCTGCTTCATGCTGACTTCGGTGAGAGTTATGTAATGCCACGGACGTACAAGAGTAAGAGTAAGTCGGCTCAAGAGGCTCACGAAGCCGTTCGTCCAACCAACTTCGCTAAGCGTTCAGTTGGTAGTACCGGCGACCAAAAGGCTCTATATGAACTAATCTGGAAGCGTGCTGTCGCCTCACAAATGGCTGACGCTACGATGAAGCGCTCAAAGCTCATCACTAATATCACAGACACCAAGAAGACTATTCCAGACTTTGCCGTTAATGGTTCACGGGTGGTATTTGATGGTTGGCTCAAGGTAGACACCCGCGCTCGCGGTGAAGACACAGAAGTACCAAAGCTCGCAGTAGGCGACGCTGTGGCCGTAGAAGACATCGTAATTGAAGCCAAACAAACTCAACCACCAAATCGCTACACCGAAGCTGGACTGATTAAAGAACTAGAAAAGCGTGGTATTGGTCGTCCATCTACCTACGCGTCTATCATGAAGACTATTACTGACCGCGGCTACGTTCTCAAAGAAGGTCGTACCCTTATTCCAACTGATACGGGAGATGTTGTATCTTCATTCCTCGAGCAACACTTTGCTGATTACATTAGCGACACCTTCACTAGCGAAATGGAGGACGAGCTTGATGAAATCGCTGAAGGTAAAGCAACATACCTCAAGACCCTCACTGACTTTTACTTCCCTTTCCAAAAAGACGTGGCAGCAAAGGCAGACATCGAAAAGATTACCAACCTCGGTCCCGGACCAAAACAATTCCCTTGCCCAGAGTGTGGTGCGGACATGATTATTAAACTCGGTCGCTCAGGTACTTTCTTATCTTGTATCCGTTTTCCTGATTGTAATGGGGCACGTATCATCGACGGAAGTGAAATGAAGCCAGAGGCACCACTAGGAAATGACCCAGAAACCAATCTTCCAGTCTACGTACTTAATGGTAAGTTTGGACCATACGTCCAGCTTGGTGAGACGCCAGAGAAGGTCAAGGGTAAGAAGGCAGTTGCGCCCAAGCGCGCTTCCCTACCTGCTGGTCAGAAGCCTGAGGAAGTGACTCTTGAGCTTGCACTTAAGTTTCTCACTTTACCACGCGAACTTGGACTTCACCCTACTACTAATGAACCAGTTATGGCCAACACCGGCCAGTACGGACCATACATTGCTCATGCTGGCGACTTCCGTTCACTTAAGGGGTCTGACGATCCATACACCATCACCTTTGACCGGGCAATGGAAATATACAAAGAACCAAAAGGGACTCGTAAGGGTGAGAAGCTAATCAAAGAACTGGGTATCCACCCAACTACACGAAAGCTCGTAAACGTCTTTGAATCAAAATCAGGACGCTACCTCAAGAAGGGATTCAAACGAATCAGCATCCCCGACCAGGTCAGTACCGATGACCTCACCATTGAAGTGGCAGTAGATCTACTTAAGCAAGGTTAACCCAAACAAAAACTACACGAATATATCGTGTAGTTTTTTGTTATTCTCATAAGGAATATAAAAGCGTAAACTTGTTATTTTGAGCTAGGGGTCATACAATAAAAATATGACAGCTAGAGATATCATCGTCCTCATGCAGAAACCCAGTGATGCCGATAAGGCACTCATTGAACAAGCTTTTGACCTAGCCGAAAAAGCCCACTCTGGACACAAGCGTTATTCGGGCGAACCATACCTCAATCACCTCACTGCCGTCGGCGCCAAGCTCGCTGAGATGGGTATGGGAGCACGCACTATTGCCGCTGGTTTACTTCACGACACCATTGAAGACACAGACGTCACAGCTGAGACAGTACGTGAGCAGTTTGGTGAGGAAGTTCTGTTCTTAGTTGAAGGGGTGACCAAACTTAGTTCAGTTCGCTACTACGGCTCAGACCGTCACAACGAAAGTCTTCGTAAATTATTTGTGGCGACCAGTCAGGACATACGAGTGCTTATTATTAAGCTGGCAGACCGTCTCCATAACATGCAGACTCTCAACCACGTACCAGCTGAGAAGCAGCTGCGTATCGCGCGGGAGACTCTAGAAATTTATGTACCAGTTGCCCACCGTCTTGGTATGGGTCGGGTACGAAAGGAGCTAGAAGATCTAGCCTTCCCTTACGTCTATCCTGAAGAGTATGACCGAGTAAATAAACTCCTCCAAGCCAAAGCTGGTAAATCAAATGAGCTACTAGAGCGTGAACGTAAAGTACTCCAAAAGCGTCTGGCTGAAATTGGCCTACTTGATTTTAAAACCTCATACCGCGTCAAAGGACTCTTTAGTCTTTACCATAAACTGAAACGCAAGGAGTGGGACATCACCGCTGTGTACGACCTACTCGCGATGCGAGTGGTAGTACCAACTGTCGAAGACTGTTACCGTACCCTCGGTATCATTCACAAACTCTGGCGACCACTACCAGGACGTGTAAAGGATTACATCGCGTTTCCAAAACCAAACGGTTACCAATCACTACACACTACTGTAGCGACCCCAAACGGTGTGATTTTGGAAATTCAAATTCGGACCGAGCGTATGCACCATGAGTCTGAGTTTGGTGTAGCCTCACACATCAGTTACAAAGAAGTAGTAATTGACGGTAAGCCAGTTGAAGGCCAATCTCGCTTCTCCAGTCTCATTCCTTCCCTATTTAGACCATTTAGTAAACCAAAGGAAGAGAAGGCAGAAATTAAAGAAACTAAGGCAGCCCCACACCGTGACAAAATCCCTCGCTGGATTGCCCAGATTGGTCAGACTCACACCAAAGACAAGTCAACTACGGCAGAATTCGTAGCTGACGCTCAGACCGACTTCTTCAGTAACCGCATCTTTGTCTTTACTCCAGTTGGTGACGTGGTCGACCTACCGGTCGGCGCTACACCAGTTGATTTCGCCTATGCCATTCACTCTGAAGTGGGAGACCACATCTTTGGCGTAAAGGTAAACAAAAAACTAGTCCAGCTTGATAGCGAACTTAAGAATGGAGACATTGTTGAAATTGAAACTCGAAAATCAAATAAGCCAACGGCTAAGTGGCTAACGTTTGTAAAGACCTCACTCGCCCGCAGACGCATCAAAGCTGCGCTTGAAATTAAAGAAAAAGAAGGCGGAGGTAATAAATAACAAAAGGCCGGGAGCTACGCTCCCGGCCTTTTTATATTTGAGACAAGTTCTAAAATCTAGACTCCAAAATTTCTGATTGAATACAATCCACTTTCGTCTTCATCCTTTGAAGTCGGAGCTGGTGCAGGCTCTGGAGTTGGTGCCGACGGCGCAACTGGTTCAGGGGCTGGTGGCATTACTGGAGCTGGTGTATCAACTACTGGTGGTACCATCACATCACGCTCTACCAAGTATGGATTTGGTACCGCTGGAGCAGCGTATGACTGCACATCTTGCAGCAATGGTACGGCTGGTACTGGAGCTGGTGCGTACTCCTGAATTGGAGCTGGTGCCGGTGTGTATGCTTGTGGCTCAACTGGCCTTTGCATTGGTACAGGTTCAGGAGTTGGCATAGCTGAATGATTTCCAACCGGCCCGGCGGTAAAGGTCGGCGCATAGCTCGACATCGGCGCTGGAGTCGGCGGAGCTACTTCTGCAACTGGCTCTACTGGAGTGACCTCAGTCAACACCTCCTCATCAGTCACATCAGCGGCTTCGCGACCAGTATCATCCTCGGCTACTTCAAGCGGCGTGTGGGTAGTTAGAGTCGCCATAGCCGCCGCTGGTGCCACTACGGCCTGCTCTACCTTCATGCGGGTCAGCATGCCCTCTAAATCATCCACCGAGAAGTAATCAATAGTAAGTCGTCCACCGTAATCAGTCTTTTGAATCTGTACGCGGGTACCGAGAGTCTCCATAAATTTCTTCTCAATTTCGATAAGCTCAGCATCAAACTCACCCGGGTGCTTCTTGCGGACTTTATCAGTCGCAATCTTACGCACAATGCGTTCTACTTCACGTACCGATAGCTTCTTCATAAGAATCTCTCGGAAGACCACGTCCTGTTCTTCTGGACGGTCGTTAAGCATAAGGAGCGTACGCGCATGTCCTTCAGTCATCTCAGCTTGGCGCAGTGCGCTTAGCATGTAGTCTGGGAGAGCAAGGAGACGAATGGAGTTTGAGACGTACTCACGACTTCGTCCCACTTTCTTGGCTACTTGAGTATGTGAGAGCCCAAACACATCAGCTAGCTGACGAAACGCTAGCGCTCGATCAACAGCATTAAGGTCTTCGCGCTGCAAGTTTTCGATAATCGCAAGCTCAAGCTTCTCTTGTTCACTGTCTTCACCTTCACGAATAATCACTGGTACTTGTGAAAGTCCAGCGAGCTTACTAGCGCGTAGACGGCGCTCTCCAGCAATGAGCTCGTACTCCGTATAGAACGTACCATCTTCTCGTTGAATCTCTTTTCGCGTTACTGTCAGCGGCTGCAAAATTCCGTACATCCGTACCGATTCAGACAACTCCCGTAATTTTTGTTCATCAAACTCTCTCCGTGGTTGAAACGGATTTGGAACAATTTTCTCAACCTCTACCCAAAATATTGAATCTCCCTGAAATGCCATAGAAAAAACTGCCAATAATTACCTCCACAAAGCTCCCGCTCTGTCTTAATTTACATTCTATCACACCCCTCCCAGGTACGCTGTTTATAACTTTTCAATTATCTGGTAGACTGTTGCGCACTGCCTCGGTGGCGGAATTGGTATACGCGCACGACTCAAAATCGTGTATCGCAAGGTGTGAGGGTTCGACCCCCTCCCGAGGCACAGAAAACGACCACTCCTTTCAGGAGTGGTCGTTTTGTGCCTCGGGAGCAAGCAAATAATTTTGCTTGCGTAGGGGTCGAAAGCCGGAGACATGTCGAACGGAGCGAAGCGAGTACGACAGTCGAGGCGGGGTCGCGGAAATTTTCTGAAAGAAAATTATCTGTGACCGACCCCCATCCACCACCTACCGACCCATCTCCAGCACTCTGATTCACCCCAATAAAAATCCCCGCCTAACAAAAGTTGGCGGGTGACGGCTTGAGGAACAGGGCTCTTTAGAAGAGCCTTACGACCGCCATCAGAATGGCTGGTACCAGCAGGCTGGCGGCAGCAATCATTTGGGGGCGGACGGAAGCAAGGAAAGACACGATAATCTCCTGGTTGTTGAGCGACTCACACGATACCATCCATATTTATAAGTGTCAATTTTGGTCAGGTGTGCTATATTCCCCCTATGTCAAAGCCCAAAGTCATTGTAATTCTAGGACCAACCGCGTCTGGAAAGACTGCACTATCTATCGAACTCGCCAAACTCGTTGACGGCGAGGTGATTTCGGCTGACTCCCGCCAAGTATACAAAGGCCTCGATATCGGTTCAGGCAAAGTAACTGAGGCAGAGATGGAAGGCATCCCCCACCACCTCATCGATATTGCAGACACGGGCGTACGATATAGTGGCGCAGACTTCGTTCGTGACGCTTCTGTAGCTATTAATGACATTGTCGCCCGTGGCAAAGTACCCATCATTGCTGGTGGAACCTTCTTCTATACTGATCTACTCCGTGGCCGACTCCAGACGGCGAGTGTACCACCAAACCTCCCCCTCCAAGCTGAGCTAGAGAAACTCTCGACCGAAGAACTACTAACGAAACTTGTAGCGACCGACCCAATCAGGGCGGCTAATATCGAACAAGGTAACCGACGAAGACTTGTCCGCGCTCTTGAGATAATCGAGACCTTGGGACATGTACCAGTACCTGGAACACCAGATAGTGAATTCGATTTTCTCGTCTTTGGTATCAAGATTGATAGAGAGACTTTGTACAAGCGTATTGAGATTCGCCTCCATGACCGCCTAGAAAATGGTATGCAAGAAGAAGTAACTAATCTCCTAGCTAATGGTGTTGATCCGCAGCGCCTGATTGATTTTGGACTAGAGTACCGCTACCTAACCCTACGCCAACATGAGACGTTGACCTATGAAGAAATGATCGAACAGCTCTTTGCTAAGCTCCGGCAATTCGCCAAGCGGCAATTGACTTGGCTCAAGCGGGATAAAGAAATTATCTGGAAAGAGTTTCCGGTCAAAGGAACTGACCTCCTACCTGAAACGGAAGCTTTTCTTAAGAAGTAACCTCCCCCGAGCAAAGTTGCCAAATCGTCCCCTTTCCCCTACTATTACACCACTCTACAATTTGGTAGAGTGATTAAGTCACAAATTGTGACTTTGAAACAATACGTAAGGGCCTATAGTTCAGTGGTAGAATGCCGGTTTCCAAAACCGTTGACCGGGGTTCGAATCCTCGTGGGCCCGCTCGAGTAAACTAAAAGCAGCTGATGCATATGCATCAGCTGCTTTTAGTTTAGTAA
>Ga0209542_10005143_pt1 | contig 26428 bp, 32 predicted proteins | sample RifCSPhighO2_01_FD_184028 | JGI IMG/M metagenome (GOLD analysis project Ga0209542, IMG submission 184028) | Soil microbial communities from Rifle, Colorado - Rifle CSP2_plank highO2_0.1 (SPAdes) (version 2) | ecosystem: Environmental > Terrestrial > Deep subsurface > Rock core/Sediment ...
TCTGCCAAGCAAAAGCTTAATTTTATTTATTAATGCTGTTTTGTTTTTCATGGTGGACACCTTCACTGTCCACCCCCTGTTAGTCTAACGACTAACAGCGGTTATATTTAAGATTTGGGACAAAGCCCGATTTTGCATAAATTTAATAAATTGGCTTGAAATCTCAAATTAGATGAAAAAGGAAATTTTTGTTGTTATTGACGGCCTTGACGGCTCCGGCAAGAGCGAAATAATCAGGATGCTGCACAAGTATCTGTTTTCAAAAAGCAAGAACTACAGGATTCTGACAACAAGGGAGCCGACAAACGGAAGATATGGGAAGCAGATAAGGCAGATGCTGAGAAAAGAAAAATATCCGGAGAGCAGCAGCAGGAAATTGGTGAATCTGTTTGTAAAAGACAGAGCAGAGCATTTAAAAAACACAATAGAGCCATTCTTAAAAATGTCCAATAAGCATGAGTTAAAAATTGTTCTTTGCGACAGGTATTATTATTCAACTATTGCTTTCCAGGGCGCTCAGGGATTGAGCATCAAAGACATGATTCAGAAGAACAAGCAATTCAGAAAGCCGGATGTTGCCTTTATTCTTAATGTTGAGCCTTCTGTTGCTCTTGAAAGAATAGAATACAGGCAAAAGGAAAAGTTTGAGCAGCTTGAATTCATGAAAAAGATAAGGAAAAATTTTTTAAAATTACCAAAATTATTGAATGATAATATAAAAATTATCGATGCTTCAAAGCCCTTGAAAAGAGTTTTTGAAAGTATAAAGAAAGAATTGGATAAAATGCTTGGCTAGGGAGTTCTTACATTGCCATTTGGCTTGTAATAAGGCTCTGAAACATCTTCAACTGGCTTTTTTTCTTCAGCTTTCGGCTCAACAGCCTGCTTCTGCTCTTTCCTGAATCTAAATTCTCCATTTTTGAAAATCCATGCTGCAAGCACTAAGGCAATGCTTATGACAACAGCCGGCCAGAATAAATTATATTGAACAACTGTTTTTTGTATTGTTGGATAGGAATGGCATGAAAAATCACTGCCGCAATAGGATTCAGAAGAGCAATCGCTGTTTCTTTTGCACTCTCTTTGGTTGACATTAACAAGCCATCCTATAAGAAAAGCTATTACTAAAATTACTAATAGTGTTGTTGCTGCTTCTGATTTCTTATATAGCCACTCCATAGCAGGCAAGTTATATATGTGTATTTTTAAATCTTTTCTTGATGACTACTTAAAAGTAAATAAGAATTAATCAACCAACTGCTGCTCTTCCTGGTTAATTTGCTTGGCTTCCTCAGCAACAAATTCCGCAAGCTTTGTGTTTTTCTGTATTGTCTTGAACCTTATCGGCTTGCTTGTATCTTTTCCCATCCCTACACCTCTTTTAATCCAAACCAGTGCTTCCAAACCCCTGCTCATTTCTTGTAGTTTGCTCAAGCTCGTCAATTTCCTCAAAAACAGCTTCTTCAACCTTTGCAAACACCATTTGGGCAATTTTCTTGCCTTTTTCTATTTTGTATGCTTTGTCGCTGAAATTAATCATTGGTATCTTGATCTCTCCCCTATAGCACGAGTCAATTGTGCCTATGCTGTTGGCATGGCTTATGCCATGCTCCAGAGCCAGGCCGCTTTTTGGCCTTACTTGTGCCTCATAGCCATAAGGGATTTCTATCTTGATGCCAGTTCCGATCAGTTTTCTTTCCATTGGCTTTAGCAAGTAGTCTTCGGCAGCGTACAAGTCAACGCCAGCATCTCCTTTATGGGCATAGAAAGGTGTTTTTACATCTGCAATTTTTTTGATTTTCACTCTTATCATTTTAATCACAAAGAAAACCTAATTTCTGACATCAAGCTTATATTTAAAGAATTCGCAATTAAGAAATATAGTTTTATTAAGCTATGTTGATTAGATTATATTGCCTTATTCTTTTCTAAAAGAAAGTATGGATGAAAGATTGTGCTCAAGCATCCTGCCATTGGAAGCGTCTATCTTCATGTTTAAGGTGTTGAACGCTTCTGTTATGTATGTTATGTTCCATATATTGCCTAACTCTTGTGAGTTTTGAAGTATTGCAATGGTCTTTATGCTTTTGTCCTTTGGAAAGTTTTTCTGCTGGAACTCATCTGCTTTTCCAATAGCATTGTCAAATGTCAGCTTCACCTTGTCAAGCTGTATTTCGTTCACTTTCATGTCCTCTTTTTTGAAAATTTCCTCTTCTGGCCTAATTTTAATGTTGTCTCCGACTATGACAAAAGTGGTTATCTTGTCTTTTTTATTGTTATAGAAGCCGAACTGCCAGTCATTTGAGCCCATTTCCTGCGGGATTTTAAAGGCATAAGAGATATATGTGTTTTTGTTTTTCTTGCGCCACGTCTTGAAGTTCTGGCTTTCTTCAAGCTTTTTCAATGCAGGCTTTAAATCCATAAGAAGCCTGAAAACCTCAAAATTTATATAGATTTGTATTTTATTTATATGCATGATAACTGCAGATGTAACGCTTGTGCTGAAGAAGCAGCAGTATGAAGTTGTTGGCAACCATACTAGAGTTAAGACATGCCACTGGACTAAATCTGATTTAAGAGGGGAAGGCGGCTGCTACAAAAGCAAGTTTTACGGCATCAACAGCCATCAATGCGTTCAGATGACGCCTACATTCACATGCAACAATGCATGCGTATTTTGCTGGCGCGACTTGAGGTACCACACAGAGCCTGCAATGAGAAATGGAATTGATGAGCCTGCTGACATAGTTGAAGGAACAATTGAAGCCCAAAGAAAGCTGCTTTCAGGCTTTGGCGGAAATGAAAAAACAAGCGAGGAGAAGTTTGAAAGGGCAATGGAGCCTCAGCATGTCGCTATTTCGCTTGATGGCGAGCCAACCTTGTATCCAAGGTTAACTGAATTGATTAAAGAATACAAAAAGAAGAATTTCTCGACATTTGTTGTGAGCAATGGGCTATTGCCGGAAAGGATTGAAAAGCTGCTTGAAGAGCCTCCGACACAGCTTTACATAAGCGTTGATGCTCCAAATGAAGAGTTGTTTAACTTAATTGACAGGCCTATCATAAAGAATGCATGGGAAGGTTTGATGAAATCATTAAGCGTGTTGCCAGAGCTAAGGGGAAAGATGAGAACTGTGCTAAGGTTCACACTGATAAAAGGCATGAATATGGAGCATGCAGAGCAATGGGCTGAAATTATAAAAATTAGCCATCCTATGTTTGTTGAAGTCAAAGCCTATATGTGGATTGGTATGTCAAGGGAAAGGCTGGAGCAATCAAACATGCCTTTGCATGAAGAAGTCAAAGAGTTTGCTGAAGAGATTGCAAAATTTGCTGATTATAAAGTGATAGACGAGCACGAGCCTTCAAGAGTCGTATTACTTATGAAGGAAGATTTTGAAGGTAGGGTTATGAAGTTTCAATAAAGGTTCGCATAACACAGTTTTTCACTCACAAACTTCGCAAAAAACGTGTTATATGCCCATTTCTTACTGCCCTGCTTATGCACTTTTCTGATGAGTTTTTTATCTCCCATACAAAGCTCGATAAAAAGAATTATCATTCAATCTATTCGGAAAAGCAAGAGTTTAAATTTTGTGTAGAGTAGCAACCTTAAGCAGTATAGTAATTAATATTATTATTTTTTCTTAATTTTAGTATTTTTTCTTTTATCGGAATATTTATACTTATTAGGATTAAGTTTTCTAAATACCAAAATATAATCGTGACTAATAAACTGAAGATTATTATCCTTTAACCATCTCATATAAAAAAAATTGTGTAATGAACTCATATTGTATATGGGATGGATTATAACATCCCACAAATAAAAACCAATATCTTTACATTGTAAGATTATGTCGCTATGTAGTGGAATTAATCCATGATGTCCGTTTACCCTCCTTTTTTTCATAGAACCCCTACAATCTCCAACAACAACACACATAAAACCATCTTCTTTCAAAACTTCAAAACAATTCTTCCATATAGTTCCAAGATTCTTTAAGAATTCATCATAATCTTCTATGACTCCAAGTTGTTCTTTATCATCAGAATAAGGCAAATTATTATAATAAGGGGGGGATGTTAAAATAAAATCTACATAATCTTTTTTCCCGTCATCCTTAATATCTTGTTTAGAAAAAGTTTTAGAATCTTTTCTTTTAATCAAATTAATAGTTTTTATTTTTGGAACATCCAATAATTTTTGTTTCAGCATTTCGTTTGCAATACCTATCCCTTCAGAATTCACCTCATAACCTAATGAGTTTCTTTTTAAGTATTTTGCCTCTATCACTGTGGTTCCGCAGCCAGAAAAAGGGTCGAATACTAAATCCCCTTCTGAAGAATACTTTTCTATCGCCATTTTAGCCATCTCAGGTAAAAAGCTGCCCCTATAAGGCTTAGTATATCTTCCACCTTTTCCGGCTTTTCCTGGAAAATCCCAAACAGTTAATCTATCCATGTTTTTTAATTTCATTAGTTGTCACCAGTCTATTTCAAAGGAAAATTTTCTTTTTTAGAAAGTATTAAATCTATAATCTTTTGTTTATCTTTCTTATTATTTTTTATACTATCTTTTATTAAATTAAAAAACTCTGAACTAGGAATTAATGAAAAACTATAATTTGGTTTTTTATCAAATACTTCATAAAGAATTTTTAACTCTGGATTTTCTTTAATTATTTTAACTACCCTACCCCTTATATTATAAGAACCATTATAACAGAATATAAATGTAATGTTATTTTTTCTCTTTTGATAAATTTCTGAAGAAGCATAAAGAATTATCTGTTTAACGGCATCTATAATCCAATTATCGTTTGCAGTTGAAAACTTTTTATTCTCAAAAACAAATACAAATTCATTAATTTTCCCTTCAACATCTGGAATAGACGATTTACCGTAAATCCCATCGGCTCTAAATCTTCCTAGCTTTTTTAGTATTTCTTTTGGGATATATTCCTTACTGATAGCACATTCTGTATAAGTTTCATTTATATCGAATAACCTGAAGATTGAATAAATCCATTTACTTATTCCAGATTTTTCATCATAGTCAGCAAGACATGATTCAAAATGTATTTGGTCTTCAAAAGAAATTTCATATTTTTCATTAACTTCTCTATCAGTCACATATGGAAAATTATCCTTATCCAAGGCTATATATTTAGATTTTAATTTGCATAAGTAACATTTACTACATCTATACTTATCGATTTTCCACCCATTATCATCAAGTTTGATAGCACTTTTATTTTGGTCATCCTTAGTCATATCCAATATTCCTAAGCAGAGAAAAGTTGTTCTGCTACTTTTGGATCTATTTTTACCAGTAAGACTTTCAACATTGATGATTAATTCTTTTGTATCCATTCTATCCACTCCCCTTGCGGGCAATATTTGTTAAAATTGTTGATATCAAACTTTCTTAATGGCATTATTCTTAAGTTTTTAGTATTAATTTTTTTAAATAATGGCCATGCAGCTTCAAAATATATACTTTTTGTTTCAACACCTTTTAAGTCCTCCAAAAAAGAACTTCCCTTCACTTTAATAATCTTCTCTAAAATAAATTCTGTCAACGATGAGTATTTCTTGTTGTCATCTATCGTTTGAAATTTTAATCCGCCGCATTCCAAATGAATCAAATCCCACAAAATGCTAAAATCTCCTTTGAAGTGAGATATTATTGATTTAAGTTTTTCATCTTTATATAATTCGCCAATTTTAATTTCTTTTTTATAATTATAATTTAAAAAATATAAAATTCTAAGTCTTCTCAAAGCTGAATAAAGAGCAGAGTTATACTGCCTTCTCCAACCTTCTAAATTTACTAATCTCATAAAACTGATCATTCTTATTTCTTCTTCTGGATGTAATTTAATCTTAATCTTTGATTTTTTTAAATTTCTTAAGATAGCATATTCTTGTTTACCTCCGCTGATATATCCAGTATGTTTTTTTAAATAGTCTAATCTATCTTTCTTAGTATAATTAGAAAGTTTGCCACCTGTATCTAAATCTATTATACCCAAAAGAAAAGCCCATGACTTAAATGTTTCTTGAATAAAATCAGGGCCGCTTCCTTTTACTCTATGATCAAAGGGTCCTAATAAATTTTTTAGTTGAGTTATATAAACAGTATTTTCTTTTAAATACTCATAGTTTTTCCTTTGTAAAAGTTCAATTATGTCAAGATATCTACAAAAGTATCCATAAGTCAACATTTTACTAGCTAAAAAATTAGCCCAAGCATCAGTAGCAAAATCTAATTTACAGAAATCATAAGCACTTTTATTTGCTAAATAAATACTTTTAGATGACTGTATATATTCTGTATAATCTAACTGCTTAAAATCACTTATTTTTTTAATATTTCTTTTTGATATGTGTGATGCATGTGTATCTTCACAAAAATTTAAGGCTAATAAGACATAAGCAAATTCTCTGATATATCTTCCTTGAGCAAGATTTGCAAAATTTTTTATTTGAGATTCTAAAATTGTTGGATGAATATTTTTAAAAAGTGCATGTACTTGGGAACCTGAAACAAACAGGTTATATTTATTTGGTACTACCCTCCGTCTATTATCATGAACAAGACCATGCACACTTGTAGTGATTAAGTCCAAGAACCTGGATTCCCCCCTTTCTAGCCAGCAAGTCATTTTATTATTTCAGCAGTTCTGCCTTTGGAGTTAGTAGGAGGGGGATTATAAATATTTAAAGTATCTTGTGTTAGACGCTTATTAGCAGTTTTTATATATTCAGGATTTAGTTCAAATCCTATAAAATTTCTTCCTATTTCTTTACATGCTATTGCTGTTGTTCCGCAACCAGCAAAACAATCAAGAACTACTTCATCTTCTTCTGAAAAATTTTGGATAAATCTTTTAGTAGCTTTTAGAGAGGTTTGAGCAGGATGACCAAATCTTTTCTCATTGAACAAATAACCTTCTCCCATCACCCTAATATCATCCCACAAGCTCCTACATTGTGATTTAAGCGATTTTGCAGTTGTTAAAATTACATGATGATGTTGGACTATTTTTAATGGTGAATAAATAACCCCAGAAGAACGTTTAAAAATGATTATTGGTTCAGCTTCTGGAACTAATTGCCAATACCTTTGAAATTGTTTCCAGTCAAGATATATACCAAATCCTCTTTTTGTGATTCTTCTAAATTCGTTAATAACATTTTTCATAAGTTCTATATAGTCTCTATCTGATAAATTGTCTTTATATATTCCATAATCCTTTCCAACATTATAAGGAGGATCGATAAAAGCAAGGTCTACACTTTTATCTGGTAACTTTCTCATACCCTCTAAACAATCAAGTTTATGTATCTTATTTATGCCAAAACCACCTATTTTTTGTACCATTTTCGTAAGTAGTGCAAATCTCATCAAATATAAATCTTACTATTTTAGACATGGAACGGTTGCTACTCTATAATTTAAACCTAAAACTTAGCTTTCTCCCTTTCGCTTAATCCTGCAAACACGCACTAACAAGTAAATGCGTACAACGTGGGATTAAACGCAAAGCCTAACGGAACATTACTCATTCTTGCGTGATGTACAGGAAGAATAAGTTTTAGGGCGTAAGAAATGTCATTCGCCATACAAAGGCTCATTGCATATAACAATCGCTAAACGAGTCCGCTCCTCGGGGCATCAAAGCCCCTGCGGTGCTCCTCTAACTTTTTTCCAGCTCTGTAAATTTTGTCAGCTCTGTTTCGGATTTTTTGTGGGTTGCCTCAAAAAATCCTCACGAGGACAAAATTTACGAGGGAAAAAAGTTCGTTTAGCTTGGCGTTATGCGAACTTCCAATCAAATCTCAACAATCTTCCCAAACGGCCCAGGGTTGATGTATTTTGTTTTTTTGATTTTATCTTCTTTTCCAAAGTTTTCATGCAAGTGGCCGCATATCAGCAAATCAATCCTGTTTTTATCAACAAAATACCTTATTGACTTGTTGCCGCAATGCCCCTGGATTAATTTGTCAAGCCTTGTTTTATACGGAGGCGCGTGCGTCACAAGGATTATTTTTTTGTCTTTGTTATTTTTGATTATTTTCCTGAATTTGGTTTTTGCTGTGTTGTCAAACTCTTTGTCGTAAAGTGTAAATCCCCCTCCCCCATAGCCCAAAAATAAGATGCCATTTTCAATATGATAATTTTTATGAATAAAGGTAATGTTTTTGAATAATTTTGACAATTTTCTAAAGGTTGAGGCATCTTCATGGTTGCCATGGATAATAATTATCTTCTTGTTTAGCTTATTCAGCTTTCTCGTTATGCCGATAATCCCATGCTCAAAAATAGAAATGTCTCCAGCGCAGACAAGCAAGTCTGGTTTTTGGGTTTTTACTTTCTGCTCTATTCTTTTTAAAGCTGATAAAGAGCCGTGAGTGTCTGTAAAAGCCAGTAGTTTCATGTTTCAGGGTAATTTAAGGGTATATTTAAAGGTAATTGTTACTACTAACAGATTAAGAATAATGGAAAGGTTTATAAATGGTAACTAGAATAATTACTGCCTATGTCAGTTAAGTTTTATATGAATGAGGATGTAAGATTAAGGAAAGGTGTATTACCTTTGCCTACTGAGAAAGGTGTGGAAGAAGGCAGGCATGTTGTCTATTTGGATAAAACAACTCCTCGCCACAAATTTTTATTGGTAGTGCCAGGGACGATTGCAGATACTGATCCGGATTTATGGGCATTAAGTTTCTTAGGTTTTATGCCAAAATTAGGAGAGTTAGAAGCCAGATTAGATGGTGCTAAAGTTAGTATAAAAATTCCTACAGCATATTTAAGTGATGTAAATTTGCGTCCAAATTCACCGGTTCGGGCCATTAGATATCCAACAAGTCCGTCTAGAAATTACTCTGAGATTTGGAAGCCGTCTGACTTTAGAAATTATCAGAATTCTGTATCTTGGGAGGATTTACATAAATCAGCAGTAAGGATTGGTTTATAATCATCCAACACTATAATAATCCTCCAATACAATTTGATCAACGTTGTCAAGATTTCTTACAATATACATCCTTCCTTCTCCAAGCTCAACTATTTTCTCTGCAAGCTGCTTTCCTTTCTCGTCCAGATTGATGCCAACCAATGAGATTGTTATGCCTTTGCTTCTTGCGATTGACGCCTCTTCAAGCGTTGATTTTTCTGGCTCATCGCCTTTTGTCGGCAATGCGTCTGTTATCAAAATCAAATGCTTTGTTATGTTCTCGCTTGGAAACATCTCTATTGCTTTTTGCAGCGTTGAAACAATGTCTGTTTCTTTTGATGCCTTTATTCTTGTTATTTCCTTTAGCAGCCTTGTGAAATCAACTGTTGGCTCTATCACTTCCTTCACTTCAGAGCCAAAAACAATCAATCCAACCTTGTCCTTTTCATTGATTGCCTTGTATGCCAAAGCAACTCCTGCTTTCTTGCACGCCTCAATCTTCTTTCCTTTCATTGAGCCGGACGCGTCAAGCGCATAAACAATATAAGTCTGGCCTTTGCTCTGCTTTTCATAAACCTGCAAATCTTTATCGCCAAAATAGCCGTGGCCTCTTCTTACAGCAAGCTTGACAGATTTTTTCAGCGCAATGTCCCTGTACCTGTCGCCTTTCTTGTACAATCTTGAGTTTTCCTTTTCGCCATAAATAAAGGTTTTTTTGCTGATTTTCTCCCCAACAATGCCTTTCGGCACTATCTTGTCAAGCTCCTCAAAGTACAAAACAAGAGACGCTAATTCAATGCCTTTTTCTGACAAAGAATCATCTTTCAGCAAAAATCCTTCTTCCTTTAGGCCTTCAATCTTCTGCTGTATCTTTTCCTTCAGCTCTTTCTGGAATTCCGGAATGCCGATGTTCTTTTTGACATAATCAGGCTCGTATCCTGAAACAAGCCTTATAATGGATTCACCATAGATCTGCTTTGCAATGGTATAGTTCTTGACAAGCTGCTCAAACATCAGGTCAGGGGAAAAAGAGCTCATGCCTTGGTTGATTGCGTCGCTTATAAGCTTGCCGTTGTCAATCACTTTTTTGTCGTTATCAAGGACAGAGTGCATGAACTTGTCTTCAAGCTGCTGGAACGCTAATTTTCCGGATAATTCTTCTGCTTTTGAGAATTCTTTTATTTCTAACTTGTCAAAAATCGAAGATTTTTGAGCATGCTCGGAAATCGCTTTGCGATTTGCCGACATTTCTTCGCTACCGTAAATCACCAGCTTCTTGCTCTGTTTCCAAATGGTTCTGCCATTTAACTGCTTCTACATTTTTGTGGAACTGCTCTTTAATATAATCCTCAATGCTCTGCAAATATCTCACGCTTGGCTTCAGCCTTATCCTGTGGGACAAAACAGAAACAAGCACGTCTTTTATGTCTTCAAACTGCACATTTTTCCTTCCATTAATCAAAGCATTTGACTGCGATCTTTCGTACAAGCCGATTGATGCCCTTACGCTTGGCTTTTTTTCCAGTTTTTCATCCTGCCTCAGCAGTCTTATGAAATAGGCCATTAAATTCAGCATTTCGTCATTGACGTTTGTCAATTTTATGCCCTTCATTGAAACAATTTTCTTCTCAATTCCAATGCTCTCAGGATAATCCATATAGACAATGTCAAACCTGTCAAGCAGAACATCGCTTAGCTTTTCTGTAGAGCTATCCTCTGGATTCATTGTGCCGATAAATATTAAGTTTACGTCAAAATCAACATCGTAAGAGCCGATTGTTGCCTTTCTTTCCTCAAGAACCTGCAATAATGCATTCTGAAGCTTTTCAGGACACCTGTTCAATTCATCAAAAAACAGAATTCCGTTGTTTGCCTTGAATATCTTTCCGGGCGTGAACGCTTCAAGGCTTAAAGGCCCGAATTTTAAAGCTTTAATAGGATCAATATCGCCAAGCAGGTCTTCAACTGTCAAATCTGGTGATCCCTGGATTCTTACAAATCTCTTTATGCCGTCCAGCCTTATGGTTTTATGCTTTTTTGACTGCCCGCATGAAGGGCATACCGGGTTTGAAGGAATGCAATGATAGCTACAGCCTTCAACAACATCAATGTCTGGCAATAATTTTGCTATGTTTTTTGCCAGTGTTGTCTTGCCAATTCCAGGCGCTCCGGATATTATGATGTGCCTGTTCATGAGCAATGCCGACTTGATGCCCTGCTTTGCACTATCCTGCCCAAGTATGTCTGCAAAAGGGTCTTTGTTTTTCAGGAAAATTTCTTTTAGTTGTTCGCTTAGCATTTTTTAAAAGGGTATAGATAAAGAAGATTTGTTTATAAAAGTATTGCTAAATCAATCTAACCAGCCATACAGCAGCTCCAGCAACAAAAGGCACTATCAAATTGTCGTCAATTTGTTCAGCGCCTATTTTGATCTCGATTGCCTCAACAGCCATTGCTGCCAAAGATGCCAGAAATGCCTCATGCCATGGCAGAAACACAAAAGCGCCTATGAACCCGGATATTATGCCTGCAATTGTCCCTTCAATAAATTTTGTTTTAGAAAATGGGTGCTTTGTTTTGCCGAAATGCAGTCCACACAAATGCGAGATTGAGTCTCCAAGCGCCAAGACCATGATGGAAGCCATTGTTATATCTTTTGGAAACAATAATAATGAGATGTAACTTCCTATAAAATAGAATATCATGCCCTTGCCGGGAAATTTTTTCGTGTCTTCCCCGCGCTCAAATTTTTTTAATAGTATGCTTATAACTGGAATCTTAAGTTTTGTGCTGAGATAAGATAAAACCAGTCCAATGATAACAATAATCAGTATTTTATTTCTGTCGATTAAGTCATAAACCAGCAATGCAACAATTCCTATTCCCAAAAAAATATGGAAAAGCTGCCTGTTCCATTCAAATTTGTTTACTTCCATATTTTTTCTTTTCATATAATTTTAACAGGTAATCTTCGATGAAATAACCAGCCAATGCTCCAAAAACAACATCGCTCAAGAAGTGGAACCCGAAATAAATCCTGCTAAACACAGCCAAAAGCCCAAATCCAATCCAGAGATGCTTTTGCTTTGGCAAATGCTTAACCAGCAACGGCAATAATGAAAATATAGCCATTGCATGCATGCTTGGAAAAGAATAATTCAGTACGTTAGTGAAAGGGTAGGTGAATGTGTCTATAGGCCTTTGCCTTAAGACAATTAACTTAATTATGAAAGCCACAATTATTGAAATAAAAAAAGCTAACCACAGCAAATACATGATTTTCTTGTTTTTTTTATAAAAGATAACTGAGGGAATAAGCAGCATTACCACAACAACTATTCCAAAGTTTGTGATAACTCCGAGAACAAAATCTAAAAACGCAAATTTTGCGTACTTAAAAAACAGGCTTGCCTGCTGGTCAAAATTATAAGACACAAGAAAAAGCAAAATTCCAGTTATCAATATTAAAGTATTGTTAATCTTTTTCATTTTTTATGTTTTTTGTGGTGTTTCCACACAAAGTATGCAAAAAACAATACAACGGCAATGACAAACATTATGTCGAGCTCTTTGGAAAACTCATGAATCTTGTCCCAGTGCTCACCCAATTTAAAGCCTGCGTACAACAAAATAAGGTTCCATATCGTTGCCCCAACAAAAGTGTAAATGGTAAATTTTTGCAAGGACATCTTCGCAATGCCTGCCGGTATCGAAATCAGGTGCCTGACAACAGGCACAAACCTGCTTATGAAGATTGTTTTTTCACCTTGCTTTTTAAACCATTTTTCAGTCCATTCAAGGTGCTCTTCCTCAAGCAAGAGGTATTTTCCGAATTTCATCACAAAAGGCCTGCCAAGATAATCTCCTATGTAATAAGAGGCTAAAGATCCGAAAACAGAGCCCAAGCCGCTGACTAAAACTGCAATCCAGAAATTAAACCTGCCCTGTAGAACCAAGTAGCCCGCAAACGGCATCACAACTTCGCTTGGCACAGGAGCAATCATGCTTTCCAGTGCCATAAGCATAAACAGGCCGAAATAGCCGCCTGCGGAAATGCCAATTGTTATGTACTCAACAATCTTTTCAACTATCATTGAACATCATGCTCCACAGCTTTATTTGAAATTTTCTTGTTCGGCCAAATTCTGGAATTTTTAATGATGGAATTTATTATTTTTGAATTGTCCGCTATGATGGAGTTGTATATTTTGCCGTCAATATGGGTTTTTTCTCCTATGACGGAGTTTTTAATGACGGAGTTTTTTTCAATGGCAGAGTTATCCATTATAATTGAATCTTCAACATTGCCTTTTATAACACAATTACTCCCGATACTGGAATTTTTGGCATTTCCGTATATTTTCGAATTTTTGCCAACAATATTTTTGTTCACGAGAAAATCTTTTGGATTTTCTGTGTCGCAAAAATCTTTGATTTTTGCTGATTTCCTTAATATTTTGTCTGCGTTTAATAAGTCTGTGGCATAGCCTATTGGAAGCCATTGTTTTGATTTAACGCAGTGAATTTTATTATTTTTAGAAAATATTTTTATTGCATCTGTAAGCTCATATTCATTTCGTTTGGATTTTTTAAAACTTCTCAATAATTGAAAAATATTTTTATCTAGTTGATACAAGCCTGTATTGACTAAATTAGAAACAAATTTTTGTGGTTTTTCAATTAAGTCAATAAGAATGCCATTTTTCTCAATGATAACTCCAAATAATTCTGGATTATTTACCTTTGCAGTTAAAATTGAATATTTGTTTTTGATGACATTCTCAAAGTCTTCTCTGGAATAAACATCATCCCCATACAAAGAGATGAAATTATTTTTGATGTGTTTTTCCACCATTAATAAAGCGTTTCCAGTTCCAAGCTGCTGCTTTTGAACAACATATTTTACCTTTAGGTTTTTATACTTGCTTCCAATATGTTTTTTGATTAAATTTTTTTTGTAACCTATAACAATGATGACTTCATCCACAATGTCATTCAGATTGTCCAGATTATGCTCCAGCAAAGTTTTGTTTGCAATTTTAAGCAAAGGCTTTGGCCTTGTTAGTGTCAGTGGATATGCTCTTGTAGATTTTCCAGCCGCGAGTATTATTGCCTGCATTTTAGAGAACTTCAATTTTTAGAGTTTTACATCTTTCCGTTACAAACCGTTCTTTGACAATACTCTTTAATAATTCAATTGGTTTTGTGAAATTCCTCTGTTCCATCGCATATATTTTGTTTTTCTTAATGAATGTTTTTTTATGCACTTTCTTGAAGTTATCAACATGCTGCTTTATGTTAATAGGCGGGCCCCAAATCTCAACAGTTTTCGGCAATGGCTTTTTCTCAAATAAAAAATAAAATACCGCATCATGCTTTTTATCCCATTCCCAGTCAGCTTTTTTAATCTTGAAGCCGTGCTTTCGCAGTTTTCCATTCAAAAACCAATGGATTTTCAGTAATTTGCTGCCAACAACATCCGTTTTTCCGCTTAACGGGCATGTTTTGATCATTATTAGTTCTGCATTGCCTGCTTTTTCCTTCAAAAACAACAATCTCAGGTCTTTCCTGGAAAAAAGTTCTTTTGACGGCTTTCTCAGGAATTCTTTTGCAGCTTTTTTGAAAGCCTCGAATTTTTCAGCGCTTAATGCAGCTGCTGCATTCCTGTCTTTCTGCACAGGGTCAATGACTATCAACGGAGATATAAGCTTTGATGTATTGACGAGCTTGAATACATCTTTTCCTTTGTAATATTTTTGCACATCAATTACAATTTTATCGTCCCATTTCGAGGCATTTCTTATCAAATTCAAAAAAGATCCGTAATAAACTGCGAGTATCTCGCATATATATCCGGAAAATCCCATTATGTAGCTTTCAGCGCCGTAGACATTTTGGGCCTGGCAGAACTGCTTTGTCAGTTTCATTTCACTAATCAGCTTTTTGTGCTTTGCAACCCATCTTGAGTGCAAGGGGCTTACATCAGTTATGTTTTTTGCCTGCTCTGACTTTTGGATTTTCAATATGGGAACAATCTCAAAAGTAAAGTTTCCCTGCTTGATCTGGAAGTAGTCCCTTGAGCCGTGCAGCCTTGATATATTTTTGAATTTCTTCTTGAGTATTTTTTCCAAAATATCTGACAATTTGTCGCTTTTGTCCCTGAATTTTTTGTAGCCAAACAAGACAAAAATGTCAGCATCAAAAGTCTTGAGCCAAGTGCCTTTTGCGCCTGAGCCTCCTAGGATTGCCTTGATATTTTTTTGGCCTTGGTTGATTTTCCTGATTATTAAGCTTAGTCTTTCAAATATTTCCTTCTCGTAATTCCTATCGGGCTGTATTTCCATAAGCACTTCATTAAGCACGGATTTGATGCTTTTCATAGATAGAAATCAAATTTAATTGCTATAAAAAAGTTTGGGTTTTGTATTGTTTTAAGAAATTTTTTTTAGTTTAGTACCATCGAACAGTCCCATATTTTCTATCTTTGCTCTCCATCCCCAACTTGGATTTGTGCTATCGGGAGGGACATACTCATATTTTAGCAGGGTATCTAAGTCTTCGGTTACCAATCCATTAAATCCTCGTTCTTGATGGTGGGATATTGCCTCTGTCCTTCTTTGACTAGATGTTAAGTAATCAACTATGTCGATATGACCAAATCCATAAAGTAATCCAAATCTCAATCTTCTATTTCTTATGTTCCTTTCTTGTCTGATTTTACCTACAAGAGAAACCACTATCTTTTCGGCAGATATTGCACTTCTTGCTGAAATTTCCGGGTCTTGTTCCTGATGACTTAACTCACCCATATATTGTTGAATTTGAGGTGGAACTCTGCCTTTACTAAATTGATAAACAAGTGCGTACCAATAATAGCGTAATGACGGTGCATCAAAAAAAATCCTGCGTCTGAATGCTCAGTAGCCACATCTACACAGTAAACAGGCGTTCTTTCTTCCTTCAGTTGTTGTACAAGCCTTTTAGTACCGAAAAAGGATGTAAAAAGGAATCGTTCGCCCCATCCATCTGGAGCAAAATCTATGCCGAAAAATTTTTCTATCACTAATGCATCAATGCCTCTGAATATTCCGTCTTGTATTCTGGCAAGAAAATGGTTAACTCCTTGAAATATGTAGTTTACATCTCCACTCGAAAATTCAACAAAACCCATTTTAATTTTTTAAAAATTACTTTCCATTATTTTCTCTCGGCACCTTTACAGCACTCACGACCTTGTCTCCTGCTTCCAGTTTCATTATAGTAACTCCTTGTGTGTTTCTTCCAATGACGGATATATCAGCTGCAGGCACTCTTATTATAATTCCATTTTTGCTTATAAAAATAATGTCATCATTTTCCGTCACAGGGCATATGGAAACAACATTGCCATTTCTTTCGCTGCATTGTATGTTGATGACTCCGGAGCCTCCCCTGTTAATCAAGCGGTACTCTGCTATTGGCGTTCTTTTGCCATAGCCGTTTTCTGTTACACTAAGGAGTGTTTTTTCATCCGATGCAACAACCATTCCTATAACCTCATCATTGTCATCTAGTTTTATTCCCCTGACTCCTTGGGCAGACCTTCCTGTAGGCCTTACATTCCGCTCTTCAAACCTTACTGCATTCCCATTTTTTGTCGCTAATATTATCTGCTGGTTTCCATCCGTCAGTTCAACATTAATCAGCTCATCATTCTGTTCAATGGTGATTGCAACAATGCCATGCCTTCTTGGATTGCCGTAAGCCATAAGCTCTGTTTTCTTAACAGTACCCTTTTTTGTAGCCATAATGAGGTAATGCGTATTGTCAAAATTCCTTATAGGCACAAAAGCTGTTACAATCTCTTCATTCTGCAGCTCAAGAAGATTGACAATGGCCTTGCCTCTTGCCTGCCTGCTTGCTTCCGGAAGATTATAGACTTTAATCCAGTGCACTTTTCCCTTGTTCGTGAAGAAAAGGATGTAGGAATGGGTGCTTGCAACAAAAATGTCCTTTACGATGTCCTCGTCTTTTGTTGTTGTTGCGATGATTCCCTTGCCGCCTCTGTGCTGAAGCTTGTAAGTCTGCAGCGGCAGCCTCTTTATGTAGCCGGAGTTTGTTATTGTTATTGCCATTTCCTCGTCTTTTATCAGGTCCTCAGTTTCAAGCTCTGCGCTTTCAAGCTCTATAATCTGCGTTCTTCTTGGATCATTATACTCTTCTTTCAGCTTGCTTAATTCTTTTTTGATTATGTCAATTATTTTTTGAGGGTTTGACAATATTGATTCAAGCTCTTCAATCAGCTTCAGCAAGTCAGCATGCTCTTGTTTTATTTTCTCCTGCTCCAGAGAAGTCAGCCTTTGCAGCCTCATCTCCAAGATTGCAACAGCCTGCTCGTTTGTAAGGTTAAAGCTTGATGTCAAGGCATGCTTTGCATTCTCCACTGATTTGCTGTCCTTGATTAATTTAATTACATTATTTATGTTGGCTAATGCAACTATCAATCCTTCAAGGATATGGTCCCTTGTCTGTGCCTTGTTCAGGTCAAACAAAGTTCTTTTCCTGACAACATTTTTCCTGTGCTCAATGTAATAATGAATTAGCTGCTTGAGGTTAAGCACTTTCGGCTCGTTGTTGACAAGAGCAAGCATTATGATGCCGAATGTTGTCTGCATCCTTGTGTGCTGGAATAATTGATTAAGCACAACATTGACATCGGCGTCTTTCTTAAGTTCTATAATAACCCTTATTCCGTGCCTGTCGCTTTCGTCCCTTAAGTCAGAAATGCCGATGATTTTCTTGTCGCTCACAAGGCCTGCTATCTCCTCAAGAAGCTCTGACTTGTTGACCATGAAAGGTATTTCATTAACAACAATTATTGATTTGTTTTTGCCTTGCTCAATGCTTGTTTTTGCCCTTACAAGAATCTTGCCCCTTCCGGTTGAGTACGCTTCTCTAATGCCATTCCTGCCACAAATGAACGCTCCTGTCGGGAAATCAGGACCATGGATAATCTGCATTATCTCTTCTATGCTTAAATCAGGATTTTGTATCTGCTTTATTGCAGCATCGATTACCTCTCCAATGTTATGAGGTGGAATGTTTGTTGCCATCCCAACTGCAATTCCTGAGCTTCCGTTAATCAGCAGGTTAGGCAATTTCGAAGGCAGCACAATCGGCTCTGTTGCGCTGTTGTCGAAATTAGGAATGAAGCGCACAGTTCTTTTGTCAATGTCCTCGAGCATTTCCTCTGCCAGCTTTTTCAGCCTGCATTCCGTATACCTCATTGCAGCCGGAGGGTCGCCGTCAACAGAGCCAAAATTGCCTTGCCCGTCAATCAAAGGATATCTCATTGAGAAGTCCTGGGCTAAACGGACCAGAGTGTCGTAAATGGCTGAATCAGAATGGGGATGAAAACGTGCCATGCAGTTTCCTACCACATTAGCGGATTTTTTGAATGGTTTGTTATGCAGCAAGCCTATCTCCCACATTGTAAACAAAACACGCCTGTGAACAGGCTTTAAGCCGTCCCTTGCATCAGGCAAAGCCCTGCCAACTATGACAGACATGGAGTAATCCAGGTAGCTCTGCTTCATCTCTTCCTGAATAACTCTTGGCACTATTCTTGTGCCTAATTTTTGCTCTGTTTCTTCGGTCATTTTTGTGAGAATTTCAAAACCACTTTATCGTCTATAAAATGGTGTATTTTACGCTTTATAATGGTTACGTTTTTATATTATTTGCTATATGGAAATTTTCTATATAGAAAATAATTAATACAATCCCTAAATTTTGTTCACAATTGAATTGCTCACATAAAAGCTGTGGTTGCAGTAAACACACTTCTTCTTTTTTTTAGTTAGATAGATATCTTTGCTCTGATATTTCATCCTGTTCTTGCATTTAGGGCATTGTAGAAGAAACATTTTTAATTTATTTTTTCAATATTGGGTTTTTGTTATTGTTTTGGTAATGTAAATTTGATGTTTTTGTGATTTTGCTTTTTATTTCCCAACGCATTTAATTTTAATATTTTTAAAAAATTGAAAATCAATTCTCCTTTTTTTCTTCCGGCTTTTGCTGCGGATTAAGCATCTCTTCAACTTTTTTATCAACAGCTTTTTCCATTTCAGGAGTCAGCTTGATGCCTTCGCTTTTCTTTTTTTGTTTTTTAGTCTGCTGTTCTTCAGTTTTTTGCTGTTGAATTATTTGAGATGGCTGTTCTGTTGCTTGCGCTTGCTCGCTTATTCTTGCTTCTTTCTTTTGTTTTTGCTCTTCCCCAATAATTTCCATATCGCCTAGCTTTTCCTTTTCAACAATCAAGTTTCCTTCTTTTTCAAATTCTTTGGAAATAAGCTCTTTTGACTTTGCCTCATAAGTTTTCAACGGAACTTCAAATTCTTCTTCAGCCTCGTCCATAGACTCTATTTCTTTCTTTATTTTTTCATCCTCTTTTTTCAGATCTTCTGCCTTTTGGCGCTGCTCTTCTTTTATGCGCTCAACCTCCTCTTCCTTGTCCTTTATTGCTTTTGCTATGCTGCCAAAGTCCTTGAACTGCTCTCTGAGTTTTTCTTCTGTTAGGTCAAAATACTTGAAGAATTTATCAGTCAATTTGATTAAATTTGTTCTTCCGTGCTTCTGCCTTGTTATGTAGCCGGATTTTTCCAGCTCAACAAGATGGTCATAAGCTTTATTAGTTCTTATTTTTATCATGTCTGACTGCAGGATTGGGTACTTGAATGCTATAACAGACAATGTTTCTAGCACGCTTTTTGTAAGCTCTGTCTCTGTCACAATCTTCCTTACCATTGGTATGAAATGGTCTCGAACAGCAAACTTCCAGAATTCCCCTTCTTCAACCATCATCAAGCTAGATTGCTTTTCGTCATACTCTTTTTGCAACTCTTTAAGCGCTGCAATCACATCCTCTTTTCTTGAGCGGCACAGCCTGCTTATCTCTTCAAGGCTTATCCTGTTGCCTGTGGAAAAAAGAACTGCCTCTACCTTGCTTTTCACGCCTGGTTTCTTAAGCTCCGGCATCATGCTAAAGTGTACAATTCATCCTCTTTTTTAATCTTGTTTTCCTTGAGAAGCTTTTCAACAAAGACTTCAAGCTCTTTCTTTTCAACACCTGTTATCTGGGAAAGTTGCCCTAAATTTAGCTTGCTTACTTTTAAGCAGATCAATATTGCATTATGTAATATCGCATTCATATTGTACTTTAAAAAATCATTCTCTGCCTTTTGCTGCTTGACAATCATGTCAACACTATGCAAGCGAGCCTGCAGGTCATTTAAAAAATTCGAAAGCTCCGGGTTTGTCATTATAAAATGCTCCGGCTTTACAACCTCAAGCGAAGAAGGCATGTACTCAAAGCAAAATGAGATTAATTTTTTAGTTCCTTTTATGACAAGCTCAAGCTCAACAAATTTGCTCCATAATGGCCCCTGCTCTTTTATTTCAGAATAATCTTCATTCAGGATTACAAGCTCAGAATCTTCCTTTATGTGCTCTATATATTCCTTTATAGCATTCTCCACATGCTCTTTTGGCTTGCCTAAAACTTCAATGATAGTCCTGCATCTTATATGCGCATGCTCGCCTTGCTTTTCAGCTTCTGCCATAAGATTTCAGGATATATATTTGTTTAAAAATCTTTGCAACCATCCTAAGTTTGGGTTATCTCCTCCATATTAGTATAATATTAAATAAAATTGACAATGTCAGGAGAAAAATCATTATCCATGTTTTTGCCCTTTCGCCGCTTGACTCATAAACAATTTGAGGAGCTTGTATTGTGTTTGAGGTTATTGGTTGTTGCTGGGTTTTTTGGGCATTTTTGTTTGTCAACTGAATGGTGTTTTCTGCTTCTTCATCAGCTGGTTTTGGAGCTGTTTTTGTTGTTTTAATTATGATTTGCTCTTTTTCAGCATCGCTGACAAATGAATTTACAGGCTCTGTTTCGGTATCGTCGCTTTTGGCTTCCTTATTTGTTGTATCCTGTGTTGCGCCTTTTATTGTTATTTTCCTGGTGTCTTCATTGTTGTACTTGCTTGTGTCATCACACTCCACATTTATTTCAGCGGTTATTTCATATTCTCCCGGCTTAAGGTTTGGAGAATATTCGCTTGAGGTTTTCTGCTTTGCAATTGAATCATCTGTCCACGGCTTGTAGGTTTTTACTGTTTTGTCATCTGAATCCATTATTTTGGCTGTGCCTGTTATGTTTGTGGACTTGCCTTCTATTTTAATGGCTCTCATGCGCCACTTGAAATCTTCCATTTCAAACTCTTCGCCATCAACAAGAATCTCAACTTTGTAATCGCATGATGGCTGCTGGGCAAAAGAAACATGAGCCAATAACATCGCAAAAATAAGGGCAAATACCAATTTTCCATTTTGATGCTTCTGCATTTTGATGAAATTCATGCCTTGTGTAATTATGTTTATATTCTTTACTATTTATTAATGCTAACAAAAATTTTAATAAGAACGGGTTAATATATATGACAGGGTGAGTACAAGTGGGGTTTTTAAAATTCTTAAAGAGGGAGAAAAAGGACACTTTGGATGAGTTGGATTTGCCTCCTGCGCCCCCTGCATTAGGGGGATTTGAGGACAATATGCCGGAGCTGCCAGATTTTCCGGATTTTGGGGATGAGAAGATTTCCGCTCCAAAAGAGGAAATGCCAAAATTTGATTTTCTTGAAGAAGAGCAAAACGCTCCAGAAAGCAAAGAAGATGCTATGGAATTTCCAAGCTTTCTTGAGATGGAGGAAAAACCAATGCCTCCTATTCCGCCTATAAAAGCTCCTTTTGCAGTTCCTGAAACTACGCCATCAATGCCTGAACCGGAGCCAGAGCAGGAAAGCATTGCTGAAGAGCAACCTGCTGAAGAAGAGCCTGAAATCAAGCAGGATATTTATCCAAAGGCTGCCGGAAGGCTTTTCAGCCATGAAAAAAGTGCTTTGAGGGAAAGACCAAGCGCAAAAACAATTTATGTCAGCGTTGACAATTTCAAGGCAACGCTTGGAAGCATCAGCATGATAAAGGGCAACTTAAAAAAATCCGAGGAGGCATTGATGAAAATGGAAAGCATAAAAAATGCAAAGGACAAGTCATTTGACAATGTGAAGAGTTCTCTTGAGGATTTGCAGAGAAAGCTTATTTTTGTTGATAAAACTTTATTCGAGGATAAGGGTGAGTAAAAATGAAAGGTGAAAAAAGCGGCATGCCTGTTTTCGTGAAGGTTGACGAGTACAAGGAGATTTTGGATGTTTTGGAGATGATAAAAAGCAAGGTAAAGGAAATAAGGGCCACACTGGGGGATATAAACGGGCTTAGAAATGAGGAGGATGCGGAGCTTGCAATGTGGAACAGCACAATAAACGAGATAGAAAAAAAGATAGACGGAATAGACAGGATAATGTTTGAGCCAGAACAGGCATGGTAAAGGCAAAAGAGCAGAGCAGCGAGCTTTTTTTTGTCCAGGTAAAGAAACCCGCTGAAGTGAGAAAGGACATTCTTGAAACATTGAGGGAGGTAGTTGAGACGCTGCACAGGTTTGAGAAATTCAAGCAGATGAGACACAAAAAGCTTGAAAAAATCCACCACCTTGGTGTGCTTATCAAGCAGGCAAACAAAATTCTCGGAAACCTAAAGCTTAAGCTGCCGCAGACGAATTTAAGGGCGACTGCTGCAAGGGCTTCCCCACAGTCCAAGGCGCATCGCAAGAAAAAGAAAAAAATGGAAGCTTCTGAGGAAAAACAGCAAAAAGAGCCTAAAAAGGAGCTGACAGAAGTTGACAGGCTGGAGAATGAGCTTAGCGCGATTGAAAGCAAACTGAAGAGTTTGACTTGAAAGATTTGATATTTTTATTTTCTTTATTATTTCAATCCGTTGCTTCGCAACAATATTTTGTGCTCAGCATTGATTTTCTGCCATATCGCAACGCTTCGCCATACATTACAATAAACATCAAAAGCGGTTTACTTTCTTCACTTTTACTTATAAAAGTCGCTCTCGATTTTCTGGATTTTTTATAATTTTTAATTGATTTTAATTACTGTAATTTTATCTACCAGCAAAGCTTTTTAAACCAAAATCTTACCCTAAACCATATGCGGGGATGCCGGAGCGGCCAAACGGGATAGCGGTTGGCATCCAAAGGTGCTAAACATCCATACTCAAGTTTGAAGTAACAAAGCTCAAAAGGCTGATGAAGTACTTATGAGCCATCTATTGGCTTAGTGCCTTCGCAGGTTCGAATCCTGCTCCCCGCATTTTTCACAAACTTTTTTAAACAAACTTCCTTTTTCTGAAAACAATGGTTGAAATCTGCACTGTAGGGGGATATAACGAAGTCGGAAAGAATTCCACTGCTGTCAAGATTGGTGATGAGATTTATGTTCTTGACCTGGGAATTCATCTTGAGAACTATGTCAAGTATACCCAAGATGAGGATATAGTTGACATCAGCCCAAAAGAGCTTATGAGGGCAGGAGCTGTCCCTGACATTTCCGCAATTGAAGACTGGAAAAATAATGTAAAGATGATTCTGCCAACGCATGCCCATCTTGACCACTTGGGCGCAATTCCCTACCTTGCGAACAACTTCAAAGCTCCGATTATGTGCACTCCATTCACATCAGAGGTTCTGAAAGGCATTCTTACAGAAGACAAGATTAAGCTAAACAATAAAATAAGAAGCATGTCCGCAAATTCCTCATTTCAGGCATCAAATAATATCAAAATAGAGTTTGTGCACATGACCCATTCAACACCCCATACTGTGATGATTGCGCTGCATACAAAAGAAGGAATCATACTTTATGCAAATGACTTCAAGCTTGACCTGTTTCCAACCCTCGGCCAAAAGCCAAATTTCAAAAGATTGGAAGAATTTGGAAAGCAAAAAGTTCTTGCCTTGATATGCGATTCAACCTATGCTGCTGATGCAAGGAAAATGCCATCTGAATCTATTGCAAAAGAGATGCTGAGAGAAGTCATGCTTGGCATTGACTCAAAAAACAAGCATGTTGTTGTTACAACATTTTCATCCCATATTGCAAGGCTTAATTCAATAGTTGAGTTCGGCCAGAAAATGAACAGGAAGATTGTTTTCATGGGCCGCTCAATGGCAAAGTATGTAAGGGCGGCAGAAGCAACAGGCATTGCAAAGTTCACCAATAAAGTTGAGATTTTGAAGTTCAGCGGGCAGATAAAAAGAAAATTAAATAAGATTGCAAAAGACAGGGGCAAATATTTGATGGTGGTCACAGGCCATCAAGGCGAGCCAAAGTCAACTCTTGCAAAGATGATGAATGGTGAGCTTAAATTCAAGTTCTTTCCGGAAGACCATGTCATATTTTCATGCAAAACAATACCAACTCCAACAAATATAGCAAACAGGCAGAAGCTTGAAGCTGATTTAAGAACCTTCAATGTCAGAATCTTCAAGGACATACACCAAAGCGGGCATGCGGCAAGGGAAGACTTAAGGGACTTGATAAATCTTGTAAAGCCGCAGCATATAATACCCGCCCATGGCGAACTAAGGATGACAAGCGCATTGGCTGACCTTGCAGTTGAAATGGGATACAAAAAAGGCACAAATGTGCATGTCATGGGCAATGGGGAAAGGATTAAACTTTAGATAAACTATAAAAATATTTATATATCTGTCTATTTTTGTTAGCCTTATGGACTTAGAAAGTGCTATTGAATCTACGGAAAAGTTACTTCAAGCAGCTACGAAAGAGGTATTGATTTATGATGGTCCTTTTGATCCAAAACTATACGGGAATGAAATGGTAGTCAGACAAATTAAAGATGCTATTGATAGAGATGTTAATGTTGAAGTTATATGTGACGAGAGCGCTCAAGTTCCAAGTCCTGTAATTGCTGGTTTAGTTAACCAAGGAAAGATTTTGTTATATAGAAGAAAATTTGAGAAAGAGCCCCTAAAAGGTTTAAGACGTTTAATTGGTCTTTACCCTCAAATGCACATGGATGCTGGACATTATATTGTAGTTGATGGATGGCATGTAAGGAAAGAAACGCCTCATGCAGTTAATTCTGACATTAGAAGGGCTTTAATCTCTTATGTGGATGAACATGCGCCAAAATATGTAAGACATTTTAGACATATCTCACAAACATAGTATTTCTATTTCTTGAAAACCAAAAATCTTATAAATAACACGAGATAACTTCTCAGAGGGGGTAAATATGAGATTAACTCTAGCAGAACCAAGCTACTTAAAGGAAAGCATAAGTATTATTTCTGATTTGGTAAATGAAGCCAGGTTTAAGATAACTCCAAATGCCATTGAATTAGTGGCAATGGACCCTGCAAATGTTGCAATGGTTGTTTTCAAGCTGCTTAGCAGCTCCTTCTCAGAGTATGATGTCAAAAAAGACATTGAAATAGGAATCAACCTGAGCAATTTAAAGCAGGTATTAAGAAGGGCGTCCCAAAAAGACATGCTAACTATTGAGATGGATGATGACAACAGGCTAAAGATACAGCTGGAAAGCGCAACAACAAGGACATTTAATCTTCCGATAATTGATCTGGAAGAAAAAGAGCAGAAAGTGCCTGACTTGAAATTTCCGGTCACTATAAAAACCTCGTCAAGCGTGCTGAACGAAGCAATTGCTGATGTGGATGTTGTTGGAGAAAGCGTTGCATTCATCGCAGAGCCGAAAAAGTTCATTTTGCAGGCGGAAGGGGATTTAAATAGAGCTAGGATTGAAATCAGGGAAGATGATGCCACAAAGATAAGCATAGATGGCGATGAAAAGATAAAGGCAAAATACAGCATTGAATATCTGAAAAAGATGATAAACGGCTCAAAACTTAGTGATGATGTTGTTATACAGTTCAGCAAGGACTATCCTTTAAAGCTTGAGTACAAGACTGTTGACAAGGTGATGCTTTCTTTTATACTGGCTCCAAGAGTGGAGAATGATTAAGCTGGTTTTTAGGTTATTTTTTGATTATATTGATAATTATTGAATCTAAGTGATTGAAAAATGGCTGAATACCCAGACGATGCCTACAAACCAGCATTCGCTTACTACAATACTTTACCAACTGATGTAAAAAGACAAGCAGATAAATTTATGACTGAAAATTATGCAAAAGGACGCCCGTCTCCACAACAAATGCAGCAAGATTTGGAAGGGATTCTTGCAAAATATCAACCAAAAAAACAAAGCCATGCTCCATCTTCTACAAGGGGGATATTTTCCGGGAGAATGCAACATGCAGCTGGTCTAGCTACTGTTTTGATTGCAGTTGCATTAGCATCGTTAGGTATGCCTTACGCATCTCCTCCAATATTGTATTAACCGTAGTAGTTCACTTTTCTGAAGCAATTTTGACCTATATTCTCAAGTAGCGAAATCTTTATTTACTAGTGTAGTTACATTGTAACTACTATGAAAAAGCCAATCAAAATGCAGTTGGAAGGGTA